>JAABUT010000262.1_pt1 | contig 97622 bp, 87 predicted proteins | sample 5559281 | NCBI WGS metagenome assembly JAABUT01 (sample SAMN10711880, study PRJNA513359) | rock metagenome | isolation source: Antarctica rocks | place: Antarctica: Victoria Land, Ricker Hills nord | collected 2016-01-04 | reverse complement strand
GACACACACGATGTTTCCCATAACCAAGCCTGGGTGACTACGTCGTGGCCCAGATCAGTTTCATAGTCGGCGGAGGTCGCTCTGGGTCAAGGGCGACCTGTCAATATGCGACAGTCGGACGCTTACGACTCCTCCGCCTTCGGCCCGCTGTGTCGGTTGCTGCTCGACCACGAGGCGGCGTCAATGGTGCTCGGCGACGCGGTCACGGAAACACTCGGCCGGGTGCTGGTCAGCACCTATGACGGCGACCTTGCGGCGCTGGCGGGGGTGATCGAGCACGAGGGGGACGAGGACTACATCCGCCACGCCGCGCTGTTGGCGATGGCCTACCTGACCTGGTCGGGCCGCATCACGCACGAGGACATGCGCGCCCACCTGCTGCGCTGGCTGGACGAGCTGCAGCCGCGCTACGAGAACATAATCTGGGAGGCTTGGGCCGTAGCCGCCGCCCAACTCGGCTATGCCGACCTGGCCGGGCATATGGAGGAGCTTTACCGCAAGGAGTTCATTGATCCGGTCCTGATGCGGTTGTCCGATTTCCAGAAGGAATTGCAGATCGCCCTGGACGATCCGGCGCGCACCGAGAGCTTCGAGCGCGACAACACCGGGCCGTTCGGCAGCGCAATCGAGGGGCTTGCCTGGGTCCGCTATTCCAATGGTGCAACGGCTGGCAGCGGGCAGGGGGACCAGGAGACGTTCCTGGACCGTGACTGGGAGCCGCCGACAATGCCCCTCACCAACCCGCTGCGCGGCGTCGGCCGCAACGACCTGTGCCCCTGCGGAAGCGGGAAAAAGTACAAGAAATGCTGTCTGGTATGACGCCTCTTTCCCTCTCTCCCTCCGAGAGAGGGCCGGGGTGAGGGGGTCTTGGTTGCGGAGCGGGATACGGAACTCTCAACAACGACAAGGCCCTATGCCGTCAAGGACTGCGTTGAAAGACCTCCTCGCCCCGCGGGAAAGGGAGCAGAACCCTCACCTCGACCCGCGTTCCTGATCCGGGCATCCTGCCGCCACCACCGAGGCAAAGGACCCCCATGCCCGCCCTTGGCCGCGCCCTGCTCGACGCGCTCCGCGACCACGGGGCGCAGGAGATTTTCGGCATCCCCGGAGATTTCGTGCTGCCCTTCTTCAAGGTAGTCGAGGAAAGCGGCATTCTCCCGTTCTACACCCTCAGTCACGAACCCGCGGTAGGCTTCGCCGCCGATGCCGCCGCCCGGTTCCGCGGCGCCATCTCGGTCGCCGTCGCCACCTGGGGCGCGGGCGCCTTCAACCTCGTGAACTCCATCGCCGGCGCCTATGCAGAGCGCGTGCCCGTGGTCGTCATCAGCGGCGCCCCCGGCGTGCAGGAGCGCGCCAGCGGCTGGCGCCTGCACCACATGAGCCGCGAGGTCGAAACCCAGACCCGCATCTTCCGCGAGATCACCTGCGACCACGCCGTGCTGAATAACCCGGCACAAGCCCCCGCCCTGATCGCCCGCGTCCTCCGCAGCGCCCGGGAGATGTCCCTGCCAGTCTATCTCGAACTACCGCGCGACCTGGTGGGCGCCGAGGTCCAGCCCGTCCCCGTCCTGCCGCCCAGCCCCGTGCTGCCCGGCGCGCTGGCCGAAGCCGCCGACGAAATCCTCGACCGCCTGCGCGGTGCCAGCACACCCTGCCTGATGGTGGACGTGGAGGTGCGCCGCTACGGCGTCGAGGACCGGGTGGCAGAGCTGGCGGAGCGGCTGGGCATCCCGGTCGTCACCACCTTCATGGGCCGCGGTCTCCTGTCCGCACATGCCGGCGTAGTGCGCGGCACCTACCTCGGCGCGGCAGGCCGGCCGGAGATCACCGAGCTGGTCGAAGGGTCGGACGCGCTGCTGCTGCTGGGTGTGATCCTGTCCGACACCAACTTCGCCGTCAGCACCCGCAAGATAGACCTGCGCCGGGCCATGCTGGCCATAGACCGCACGGTCCAGGTCGGGCACCACAGCTACGCCGATGTGCCGCTGGACCGGCTGGTGGATGCGCTGCTGCAGCGTGCCGGGCCGCGCCGCGATGGCCCGCGCCCGGCGTCGGTGCCGGAAACCTACCCTGGCAACCTGCCCGCGGACGACCAGCCCATTGCGCCCAGCGACATCGCGGCGGCGGTCAACGACCTGTTCGCTCGCATCGGGGCGTTGCCCATTGCGGCGGACATGGGCGACTGCCTGTTCACGGCCATGGAAATCCGCGACACCAACCTGGTGGCGCCGGGCTACTACGCCGGCATGGGCTATGGAGTGCCCGCCGGGCTGGGCGCCTGCGTGGCATCGGGGTCGCGTCCGCTGATCCTGGTGGGCGACGGCGCCTTCCAGATGACCGGGTTCGAGCTGGGCAACTGCCGCCGCTACGGCTGGGACCCAATCGTGGTGGTGTTCAATAACGCCAGTTGGGAAATGCTGCGGGTGTTCCAGCCGGAAAGCGGCTTCAACAACCTCGACGACTGGCGCTTTGCCGAGCTGGCAAGCCCCCTCGGCGGCGACGGCGTGCGCGTCTCCACCAGACGGGAGCTGGTCGAGGCGCTCGCGCGGGCGCAGGTGACGCGGGGCCGGTTCCAGTTGATCGAGGTCATGCTGCCCCGCGGGCAAACCTCGGACACGCTGGCGCGCTTCGTGGCCGGGTTCAAGGCGGCGCGGGAACGTCCGCCCCGTGACTCACATAACAATGGGATGCAGGGACATGATCGAAGGGGTTGACCGCGTCGCGGTGCTGGGCACCGGCACCATCGGGGCAAGCTGGGCGGCGTTCTTCCTATCCCGTGGGCTGGAGGTCGCCGCCAGCGACCCGGCGCCGCATGCCGAGGGCTTCCTGCGCCACTTCATCGAGACCGCCTGGCCGGCGCTGGAGCGGCTGGGTCTGCACGCCGGCGCCGACCCGGGGCGGCTGACCTTCCGTGCCGACCCGGCCGCGGCGGCGGAGGGCGCCGGCTTCGTCCAGGAAAACGGGCCGGAACGGATCGAGTTGAAGGTGGACCTGTTCCGCAGAGTGGATGCAGTGCTGCCGCCGGAGGTGCTGATCGCCAGCAGCAGCAGCACCCTGCTGCCAAGCGCAATGCAGGCGGGCTGCCGCCATCCCGGGCGGCTGGTGCTGGGCCATCCCTTCAACCCGCCGCACCTGATCCCCCTCGTAGAGGTCGCCGGCGGTACCCAAACGGCGCCGGACAGCCTGGACCGTGCGATGCGCTTCTACGCCGCCCTCGGCAAGCATCCGATCCGCCTGAACAAGGAGATCGCCGGGCACGTCAGCAACCGCCTGCAGGCCGCGGTGTGGCGGGAGGCGGCCTACCTCGTGGAGCAGGGCGTGGTGAGCGTGGCCGACGTGGACGCGGCGATCAGCAAAGGGCCGGGCCTGCGCTGGGCGCTCATGGGGCCGATCATGACGTATCACCTGGGCGGCGGAGCCGGCGGGTTGCGATACCTGATGGACCACATCTCCGTTGACGGGCTGTGGCCGCAATTGGGCACTCCTGCGATGACCCCGGCCTTCGAGCAGGTGCTGATTGATGGCGTGGTCGCCGAGGCCGGCGGGCAGGGGATCGCCGAGATGGCGCAGGCGCGGGACGCACGGCTGGTGGCGATACTGGAAGGCTTGCGGCGGGCGTAGGCCCACCGCTTCGCGCCGAAGCCCTTGGGTGCCGCGGCGGGCGCAAGGGCCAGGGAAGTGCGAAGATGACGCAGGTACTCAGAACATTGCAGTCGCCGATCCATAATAGGCACCGCAGGGCTTGAATAATGCTACAGGTCCGGAATAATTTGGCTTCGGCACGGCCCATGCGCCACGCCCGGAAGGACCCCCTGAGATGGCCACCACCTACGTTGATTTCGCGACCAGCCTTGGCGACGTCGTCATCCAGCTCTTCGACGGCGATGCGCCGCTCACGGTGCGGAACTTCCTGAGCTACGCCCAGAATACGACGGCCGGCGCGGGATACACCGGCAGCTTCTTCCACCGCAGTGTCCCAGGCTTCATCCTGCAGGGCGGTGGCTACGACTACGTCAACGGCACCGCCTCGGCCATCACCGCCGCTGCGCCGGTCGTGAACGAGTTCACCGGCGCCCATTCGAACCTCCTGGGCACGGTCGCGATGGCCAAGCTGGGTGGCAACCCGAACTCGGCGACCGACCAGTTCTTCTTCAATCTGGGTAACAACTCGGCCAATCTGGACGCGCAGAACGGCGGCTTCACCGTATTCGGCCAGGTCACGCCCGACACCCTCCCGGTGGTCCAGGCCATCGCGGGGCTGCAAACGATCAATGCCGGCGGCGCGTTAACCAACCTGCCGATTCAGGGCACGATCGCCAACGGGCAGATCGCGGCGTCCAACCTCGTGACCATCAACGCGGTCACGGTTTCGGCAACCGCCCCGGCGCCGGCCAACGCCTTCCTGTATACAGATACCGCCACCCACGCCTCCGGCACGATGCGCGGCGACGCCTATTCCGGTTCGGTCGTGGGCCTGACGCAGCAATACCTATGGGCCAGCCCCGACGGTGTCGCCATCGCCGCCACGGTCGGCAACGTGTTCCTGCACGGCGGCGCCGGCGACGACGCGCTGCAGGCCAGCAGCGGCACCAACGTGCTGGACGGCGGCACCGGGTCCAACTTCCTGGTCGGCGCGACTGGGGCGGACGGCGGCGCCGACACCTTCTTCGTGGACGAGCGCGGTACCGGCGTGACATGGAGCACCGTCGCGAACTTCCACCACGGCGACGCCGTGACGGTCTTCGGCTTCCAGGACGGGATCAGTACCCGGCCCTGGACGGCATCAGAGGGCGCCACGGGCTACCAGGGCGCCACGATCCACTCCGAGCTGGGCGGGGCAGGGACGGGCATCAACGGCAGCGTCACCTTCGCCGGCATCAGCCAGGCGGACGCGCAGGCCCGGTTTACCGTCACGACCGGCAGCACCGGCGGCAGCTCCTACCTAAACATCGCCTATACCGGCTGACCCGGCGCCGCAGCCTCAGGCGTCATCACCCGCCGCACCTCCGCCCGCAGCGCCGGCAGCACCTCCGCCGTGAACCAGGGGTTGCGCTTCTCCCAAACCTCCGTCCGCCAACTCGGATGCGGCAGCGGGAAATACCGCGGCAGGTGGTCCCGGAACGCCCGCACCCGGTCCGTCATCGCCCCCGGCCCCAGCGCATCTGCCTGGGCATAGGCCCCCACCAGCAGCGTCAGCCGCAGCGCCGGCATCCCCGCCAGCAGCCGCCGCCGCCAGATCGGCGCGCACTCCGGCCGCGGCGGCGCGTCGCCGCCGCGCGGCAGGCGCCCGGGATAGCAGAACCCCATCGGCAGGATCGCAACGCGCGCCGGGTCATAGAACTCCTCCGGCGTGAGGCCGAGCCACCCGCGCAGCCGATGGCCGCTGGCGTCCGTCCAAGGCGTGCCGCTGACGTGCACCAGCGTACCCGGCGCCTGGCTAGCGATCAGCAGCGTCGCCGTCGCCGACACCCGGATGATCGGACGCGGGCCGAGCGGCAGCTTGTCCGCGCAAACCGTGCAGGCGCGCACCTCCGCGGCCAGCTCGTCCAAGCCGGGAGCGTCCAGGCTGGGTGGGTCCAGGCCCGGTCCGTCCGGGATGGCGGCGCCTAGGTCCATTGCCGCAGCAGCCGGTCCACCCAGGCCGGCACAACCTGCGTTGCGGGTCCATGGTGCGCCTCGGCGAACAGCGCCGACCCGGCAGACGGCTCCAGGTTCAGCTCCACCGTATGCGCCCCCGCCGCCTCCTGCACGAAGCCCGCGGCGGGATAGACATTGCCCGAGGTGCCGACCGACGCGAACAGCCCGCACCCGTCCAGCGCCGCGCCGATCCGGTCCATGCCCATCGGCATTTCCCCGAACCAAACGATGTCCGGGCGCAGCCGCGCCGCACCACAGGCGGGGCAGGAAATCTCAACCAGCAGGTCCGTCTCCCAGCCATGCCGCGCCTCGCAAGCCAAGCAGCGGACCCGGCGCAGCTCGCCGTGCATGTGCAGCGGTTGGCTGCCGGCGCGGTCGTGCAGGTCGTCCACGTTCTGCGTCACCAGGAGGAAGGCGCCGGGCCACTCCCGCTCCAGCCGGGCCAGGGCCAGGTGCGCGGCATTGGGCTGTACGTCCGGCAACTGCGCGCGCCGGGCGTTGTAGAACGCATGGACGCCCGCGGGGTCGCGGGCAAAGGCCTCGGGCGTCGCCACGTCCTCGATCCGCACGCGCTGCCAGATGCCGCCGGGGTCGCGGAAGGTGCTCAGGCCGCTTTCGGCGCTGACGCCGGCGCCGGTCAGTATTACCAGGTCCGGGGCGGCGCTCATGGCCCCGCCGCGGCCTGCGCGCCGGTCGCAGCCGGCAGCAGGTCATACTCGACTTCCGGCACATAGGCCGCCTGCTCCTTGCCCAGCCGCGAGCTGAACAGGGTGAAGTACCTCATGACAACGGGATCACTACGGAAAAGGTTGTGCCCGGCAACCCAGGCAGCGACCTTCGCCTCGGGGATGCCGTTCAGCCGGGCCAGCGTGACATGCGGAGTGTAGCGCCGCCGCTCCCGCTCCAGCCCTGCCCGTTGCAGCGCGGTTTCCACCTTGGTCTGCAGGTGTTCCAGCGCCGGGGTCCTCTCGACGCCCGCCCACAACGCCTCCACCTTGCCGCCCTTCTGATGCGTGCCGATCCCCGCAAGTTGCAGGGTGAACGAACGCGCGCGCAGGCCCGCCAGCGCGTGGTCCACCTCCTCCGCCCGCCAGCCCGGCAACTCGCCGACGAAGCGCAAGGTGACGTGGTAGTTCTCTGGCGGCACCCAACGCGCACCCGGCAGCCCGCCGGCCATCCAGGACAGCCGCTCCCGCAGCGACCGCGGCAGATCGAGGGCGACAAACAGCCTCACGCCGGCCTCTGACTCATGCGGGTGTGGACGGTTCCCCTGCGTTCGCACCCGGCGGCCACACTGTGCTCCCTCTTCCTCCGGGAGAGGGTTGGGGTGAGGGGGGCTTGGCCGCAGCTCAGGGCGCTGCCTGTCCCACCGGACCGGGGTTGTGTCGGATCAAGCGCAGCAGTTGCCTTCCCCCAAGACGGATCGGACGCGGCCATCACGCCGGAACCTTCGCGAGAAGCTGCTCCATCATCGGCAGCAGCCGGGCGACGACCTGGCGGACCCCCTCGGGATTGGGATGGATGTGGTCGGGCTGGTTCAAGGCAGGGTTGGCGGCGACGCCCTCAAGGAAGAACGGATCATATAATATGCTCGGCCGCGCGCCCAGCCGGGCGAACACCGCAGCAAATGCGCGTCCATAATCCGCCCCAAGGTTCGGCGGCGCCACCATGCCGGACAGCAGCACCGGGATGTGCCGAGCCGCCAGCCTGTCCAGGATGGCGCCAAGGTTCACCTCCGTCCCCGCCGGGTCCAGCCCCCGCAGGCCGTCATTGCCGCCCAGTTCCACCAACGCGGCGTCGGCGCCGTCCGCCAAGGCCCAGTCCAGCCGGGCCAGCCCGCCCGCAGTGGTGTCGCCAGATACGGCGGCGTCCACGAACTGCACGTCGTGCCTCCGCGCCCGCAGCGCCGCCAGCATGACAGCCTGGAACCCGTCCGCCGCCGCCAGCCCATAGCCCGCGGCCAAGCTGTCCCCCAGGATCAGCACCCGCAAGGTGCGTGCGTAGGCCGGCCCGCCCGTAAACAAAAGGAGTGCCGCGGCACCCCCGGCGTTGGCCAGCCAGCGCCGGGTTCCATATGGAGCCTTCATGGACACAGCGATGCACCCCCATTCCGCCCCCACGCCACTTGTGGAGGTGCGAGACCTGCGGCTGACCGTGCCCGCGTCAGCCGGTCCCGTCCACATCCTGGCGGGTGTGACCCTTGACGTCCAGGCCGGTGAGGCCGTCGGCATCGTCGGACCCAGCGGCAGCGGCAAGACCAGCCTCCTAATGGTGCTGGCCGGGCTGGAGCAGGCGACGAGCGGCATTGTCCGCGTGGCCGAGCAGGACCTGACGCGCATGAATGAGGACGCTTTGGCCCGCTTTCGGCGTGAGACCATCGGCATCGTGTTCCAGGCCTTCCACCTGATCCCGACCATGACCGCGCTGGAGAACGTGTCGGTGCCGCTGGAACTGGCCGGCGTGCGCGATGCCGCCGACCGCGCGGCGGACAGCCTGCGCAAGGTCGGGCTGGGCCACCGGCTGACCCACCTGCCGGGCCAGCTTTCCGGCGGCGAGCAGCAGCGCGTTGCGTTGGCCCGCGCCTTCGCGCCGCGCCCGCGCCTGCTTCTGGCGGACGAGCCTACCGGCAACCTGGACCATGCGACCGGCCGCGCCGTGATGGACCTGCTGTTCGGCATGCAGGAGGAGCTTGGCACGACCTTGCTGCTCATCACCCATGACCCGGCGCTCGCCGCCCGCTGCACCCGCCGCATCCGCATCGCCGACGGCCGGGTCATGACGGACGAGGCCCCGGCCCCCGGCGGCACCGAGGTCGCGGCGGCCGGCAACGCAGGAGTCCCAGCGTGATCGCACTCCGCTACGCCGCGCGGGAGCTGCGCGCAGGCGTCCGCGGCCTGCGGATCGTGCTGGCGTGCCTAGCCCTGGGCGTCGGCGCCATCGCCGCGGTCGGCAGCCTGCGGGAGGGAATAGAAGCCGGGCTGGCGTCCGAAGGCCGCCGCCTGTTGGGCGGCGACCTGGAGGTGCAGACTGGCGCCGAAGCCCCGCCCGACGCCCTGCGCGCCTGGCTGCGTGCCCACGGCGGCCAAGTTTCGGACATCGTCGGAATGCGCTCCATGCTGGTGGTTCCCAACCCGGACGGCACTGGCGGCGAACGGCAGCTTGTCGAGTTGAAGGCGGTGGACGGTCCTTATCCGCTGGTCGGGGAGACGGTCCTGTCCCCACCTGGCGCCTTGCAGGACGCGCTCGCCGTCCGCGACGGCAAGCCCGGCCTGGTGGTCGAGCAGCTCGTGCTGGACCGCCTGGGCGTGCAGCCCGGCGCCGTATTGCGGCTAGGCAACAGCACCGTGCAGGTGCGGGCCGCCCTGGCGTCCGAGCCGGACCGCGTCGCGACTCCCAGCATCCTAGGCCCGCGCGCCATGATCTCCACCGCCGCGCTGCCCGGCACGGCGTTGATCCAGCCAGGCTCCCTGCTGACCTACGACCTGCGCGTGGCCTTGCCGCCGGGCACGGACGTGGCGGCCCTGTCGGCCGGCCTGCGCGACGCCTTCCCCAGCCAGGGCTGGCGCCTCCGCAACGCGACCGAGGCCGCGCCGGGCGTCACCCGCTTCATCGAGCAGACCAGCCTGTTTATGACCCTCGTTGGCCTGACTGCCCTGCTGGTCGGCGGCATCGGCGTCGCAACCGGGGTGCGCGCTTGGCTGGAGGCACGCGGGCGTACCATTGCCACCCTGCGCTGCCTAGGCGCTCCGGCACGGCTAATCTTTCAGGTTTACCTCATTCAGGTGTTGGCGCTCTCCGCAGTGGGCGTAGCCATCGGCGTGCTGTTCGGCGCAGTGGCGCCCGCGGCAGGCCTGGCGCTGTTTGGCGATGCGCTTCCGGTGCCGGCGCGCCTGGGCCTGTATCCTCGCTCCCTAGGGTTGGCGGCCCTCTACGGGCTGCTCACCGCCGGGGTGTTCGCCCTGTGGCCGCTGGCGCGGGCGGCGGCGATCCCCGGGGCGGCGCTGTTCCGCGACGCCCTGCAGCCGGTGCGCGTCCGGAGCCGTGCCTCCGTGCTGGCGGCCAACGCCCTGCTGGCGCTCGCACTGGTCGCCCTGACGGTGCTGACCTCGCCGGAGCGCGGCTTCGCCCTGTGGTTCTGCGGCGGCGCGGCGCTGACCCTGCTGCTGTTCCGTGCCGGCGGGTCCGCCCTGATGGCGCTGGCCCGGCACGCGCCGCGCCTGTCCGCACCCTGGGCACGGCTCGGCGTCGCCAACCTCTACCGCCCCGGCGCTACCACGCCGCTGATGCTGGTGTCCCTGGGCCTGGGCCTGTCCACCCTGGCCGCGGTCGCGCTGATCCAGGGCAACATACGCAATCAGGTGCTGGAGCAGTTGCCGGTCAACGCCCCCAGCTTCTACTTCATAGACATCCAGAACGATCAGATGCCCCGCTTCACCAGCATCCTGAACTCCCAGCCCGGCGTCGGCGAGGTCAACGAGGTCCCCAGCCTGCGCGCCCGCCTGGTCGCCGTGAAGGGCATCCCCGCCGCCGACGTCAAGGCAACGCCCGAAACCCAGTGGGCGCTCCGCGGCGACCGCGGCCTGACCTACAGCCGCACGGTGCCGGAAGGCTCGCGCATCGTCTCCGGTGAATGGTGGCCAGCAGACTACGCCGGGCCGCCGCTGGTGTCGTTCGACGCGGCACTGGCGAAGGGATGGGGCGTAGGGCTGGGCGACACCATCCGCGTCAACGTGCTGGGCCGCGACTTCGACCTCAAAATTGCCAGCCTGCGGGAGATTGCATGGCGGTCCCTCGGCATCAACTTCACCATGGTCGCCTCGCCCGGCTTCCTGGAGCGTGCGCCGCATACCCACATCGCCACCGCCCGCGTGGCGCCCGCCGACGAGGCCGGGGTGTTGCGGGCAGTCACGGACGCCCTGCCGAACGTCAGCGGCATCCGGGTGGCGGACGTGCTGGGGGCGGTGGCGTCCCTGGTCGGCAAGATCGCGGCAGCACTGGCGGCAACGGGCAGCATCACCTTAGCCGCCGGAGCGCTGGTGCTAGTCGGCGCGGTAGCAGCCGGGCAGCGGCGCCGCATGGCAGAGGCCGTAGTGCTCAAGACCCTCGGCGCCACCCGCCAGCAGATACGCGGAGCCTGGCTGGTCGAGTTCGGCATCGTCGGCGCAGCGGCCGGCGTAATCGCGGCGCTGGTGGGCACCCTGGCAAGCTGGGGCGTGGTCCACTACCTCATGCGGGCGGACTGGGTGTTCCTGCCCGGCGTGCTGGCGGCGACCTTGTTCGGCTGCGTGGCGCTGATGCTCGGATTCGGTTATGCTGGCACCGCCTCGGCCTTGCGCGCACGCGCGGCGCCGTTCCTGCGGAACGAGTAGCCGCCTGGGCAATGCAGAGCCGGATTGCCGAATATGCTTGATCCAGCAAGGGTTTCATCCAACATAGGCGGCAAGGGCATCCTGCCCTCGTTCATCGAAGGACAAAGAGCTATGGCCTTCCTACCCGACCGGACTTACGCACCGGCCACAGTCGCATCCAGCGATATTGATGCCGGGCTGCGCAGCTACATGCTGCGGGTCTACAACTGGATGTCGTCCGGCCTCGTGCTGACCGGCATCGTCGCCTACGGCATCGCCAACACCAGCCTGATTGACCTGTTCTACCAGCGTGTGGTGACGGCCCGCGGAGTCGGCATACAGCCGACCCTGCTCGGCTATGCCGCCATCTTCGCACCGCTGGCGTTCGTGATGGTGCTGAGCTTCGGCGTAAATAAGATGTCGCGCACGGCGGTTCAGGCGCTGTTCTGGGCTTTCGCCGCTGCGATGGGCGCTTCGCTGGCCAACATCTTCCTGATCTACAGCGGCAGCAGCATCGCCCGTGTGTTCTTCATCACCGCCGGCACCTTCGGTGCCATGAGCCTGTGGGGCTACACGACCCGGCGTGACCTCACGCAGATGGGCAGCTTCCTGATGATGGGCCTGATTGGCATCATCCTCGCGTCGCTGGTCAACATCTTCATCGGCAGCACCGCGCTGCAGTTCGGGATCAGCATCCTGGGCGTGCTGATCTTCGTGGGCCTGACCGCCTACGACACCCAGCGGATCAAGAGCGACTACCAGCAGTTCTCTTACGCCGAGGGCACGGACATCGCCGCCAAGCGCAGCGTGTTCGACGCGCTGACGCTGTATCTGAACTTCATCAACCTCTTCACCCTTCTGCTGCAGCTCTTCGGCGGTCGCAGCAGCAACAACTAACCTGGCCCGCTGACGAACCAGGCCCTGGGGAGCGATCCCCGGGGCCTTTTTTGTGTCCATTTTCCAGGGCACTAGGTGTCAACTTGCCGTCAGGTGCCTAGCGTCTCGGTCCCGCAGCAACACTTGCTGCATTGCAACAAGCTTTGCTGCCGGACTCCGGCTGAGGTGCCTGCAATGGGTCTGGTCAAGTATGCGCTGAAGTTCCGCGTGTCGTTCTACGTACTTGGCATCCTGATTCTCGTCCTCGGCGCGGCGTCCGTCGTCGTGGCGCCAAAGGACGTCCTGCCCGAAGTGAACATCCCCGTGGTCACGGTGATCTGGACCTACACCGGGCTGTCCACCAAGGAGATGGAAAGCCGGGTCACCACCTACTCCGAGTTCTCGCTCAGCAACAACGTCAACGGCATCAAGAACATCGAGAGCACGACCTTGCAGGGCGTAGCCGTCGAGAAGATCTACTTCCAGCCCGACGTCAGCATTGACCTCGCCATTTCCCAGGTCGTCTCGGCCACCAACAGCATACGCGCCGTGCTGCCGCCGGGCATCAACCCGCCCATCGTCGTCCGCTACAGCGCCTCCTCCGTCCCCGTCATCCAGCTCGCCCTGTCGTCCGACCGGCTCAGCGAGCAGCAGTTGTTCGACTATGGCCAATATCGGGTCCGTCAGGCGCTGGTGACGGCACCCGGCGCCACGCTCCCGGCCCCCTACGGCGGCAAGCAGCGCCAGATCATGGTGGACCTCGACCTCAAGGCGCTGGAGGGATACGGCCTGACGCCGAGCGACGTGGTGTCGGCGGTCTCGGCGCAGAACGTCACGGTCCCGTCGGGCTTGGCCAAGTTCGGCAACCTGCAATACGTCATCCAGCTTAACTCGTCGCCGCAGTCGCTCGACGTGCTGAACGCCATCCCCCTGAAGGTGGTGAACGGCATCCCGGTGCTGATGCGCGACGTCGCGCACGTCCGGGACGGCTACCAGGTCCAGCAGAATATCGTGCGCAAGGACGGGTCGCGGTCCGTGCTGCTGACCGTCCTCAAGAACGGCAATGCCTCCACGCTCACGGTGGTGAACAACGTCAAGCGCCTGCTCGGCGGCATCCGGGCCGCAGCGCCGGAGGGGCTGACGATCACCACACTGTTCGACCAGTCGGTGTTCGTGTCCGGCGCCATCAGCGACGTGGTGCGGGAGGGTGGGATCGCGGCCGGGCTGACCGGGCTGATGATCCTGCTGTTCCTCGGCTCCTGGCGCTCGACCCTGATCGTGCTCGTGTCCATCCCGCTGGCGATCATGGCCTCGCTCGCGGCGCTGACCGCCTTGGGTGAGACGATCAACATCATGACGCTAGGCGGCCTGGCCCTCGCAGTGGGCATCCTGGTGGACGACGCGACTGTCGCCATCGAGAACACCTACCGCCTGCTGGACCAGGGAAAGGACTTCAAAAACGCGGTCGTCGAGGGCGCATCCGGCATCGCCAAGCCGGCGCTGATCTCCACGCTCGCGATCTGCACTGCCTTCGTGTCCGTGCTGTTCCTGACCGATGCCGCCAAGTACATCTTCACGCCGCAGGCATTGGCGGTCGTGTTCGCCATGCTGGCCTCCTACGGCCTGTCGCGTACGCTGGTCCCGATCCTGGTGGATGTGCTGGTGGCCGGCGAGAAGCACGGGAAGGCCAAGGAAGAGCCCAAAGGCATATTCGGCCGCTTCCATGCCGGGTTCGAGCGGCGGTTCCGCAAGTTCCAGGGCGGCTACCTCGCCCTGCTCGCCGCCGTGCTGCGCCGCCGCTGGGTGACACTCGGCGTGGCCGTGGGCACACTTGCGGTCGGCGCCGGGTTGTTTTTCTTCGTGGGCCGCGACTATTTCCCGCAGATCGACGCGGGACAGATGCAGTTGCACGTCCGCGCCCGGTCCGGCCTGCGCATCGAAGAGGCGGAGCGGTTCTTCCAGCAGGTCGAGGATGTGGTGCGGGAGGTCGTGCCCCAGCGTGACCTGGACGGCATCCTCGACAACATCGGCCTGCCCTCGAACAACTACAACCTCGCCTTCTCCGACGGCTCCACGGTCGCATACTATGACGGGCAGGTCCTGATCTCGCTGAAGCCCGGCCACGCGCCGGCGGCGGGCTACATGCGGACGCTGCGCCGGGTGCTGGCCGAGCGGTTGCCCGAGGGCGTGTTCTACTTCCAGCCCGCCGACATCATCACCCAGGTGCTGAACTTCGGCCTGCCTGCGCCCATAGACGTGCAAGTCACGGGCAAGGACGCCCCCAAGAACCAGGCGGCGGCGCAGGCGATCCTCGCCCGGCTGAAACGCGTGCGCGGCGTGGTGGATGCCCACATCCAGCAGATCCTGGACGCGCCGGAGTACTTCGTCTCGGTGGACCGCCAGCGGGCGCAGGAGCTGGGACTGTCGGTCCAGCAGGTCGCGGCGAACGTCAACGTGTCGCTGTCGTCCTCGACCCAGGTCACACCCAACTTCTGGTCGGACCCTGCATCGGGCATCCCTTACCAGGTGGCGGTGCAAACGCCGGAGTATCGCGTCGCCTCGCTCGCCGACCTGGAGAATACGCCGCTGGCTCCATCAGGCGCCGGGCGAACCCAGCCCTTGTCCAACGTCGCCACGCTGAAGCGGCAGGGAATCCAAGCCGTGGCCACGCACAGCAACACCCAGCCGACCTTCGACGTTTACGCCAACGTGCAGGACCGCGATCTCGCCTCCGTTGCCGCCGACATTCGCGCGATCACGGATGACGTCGGCAAGGGTTTGGGCGCAGGCAACCGTATCCTCGTACGTGGCCAGATCGAGAGCATGCAGTCGGCGTTCCGCAACATCGGCCTGGGCTTGGCGGCTGCCGTGGTGTTCGTTTACCTGCTGATGGCGGTTAACTTCCAGAACTGGGGCGACCCCTTCGTCATCCTGGCGGCCCTGCCCATCGCCTTCACCGGCATCATGGTCAGCCTGTTCGCCACCGGAACCGCGCTCAGCATCCCGTCGCTGATGGGCGCGATCATGTCCGTGGGTGTCGCCTGCGCCAACTCCATCCTGCTGGTGACCTTCGCCCGCGAGCACCGGGAAGCAACCGGCTCCGACGCTGCCGCGGCGGCGATGGAGGCCGGGAAGGAGCGGCTGCGACCGGTGCTGATGACGGCGCTTGCCATGTTCGTGGGCCTGATCCCGATGGCGCTCGGCCTTGGCGACGGGTCCGAACAGAATGCCGCCCTGGCCCGCGCGGTGATGGGCGGCGTCGCCTTCGCCACCTGCTCGACCCTGCTGTTCGTGCCGTTCCTGTATGCAACCCTCCGCCGTGGCGAAGCGAAAGCCCTGGCGGATTACGTTTGAGGCCCCGCATGGACCAGCGTGTCTCCATCGAAGAGCTGCATGCCCTGGCCCGGCCAAGCCGCAACAGCTTTCCCAGGCCACAAGACGATGCCGACCAGGCCGCGGCAGAGAAAGGCAATGCTGCCGCTGCCCGGCGGCCAGCACCTGCATCGAAGGCCCGCGGCGACCTTCTCCATCGGCTGCTGCAACGCTCGCCCGGTGATCCCGTGCCTAAGAACCATCCGCGCAGCAGGCGGCGCAAGGAGGGCGACGCCGCGCCAGTACAGCGCGAACAGCCCGCGCAGCGCAAGCAGCCGGCTCAGCGCGAGAAGCAGGGCGACCCTAAGCCAGATCCAGCAAAGCAGTTCGGTGACGACGCGCCGGATGTCCCGCCGAAGCGTGTGTCCCGCCTGGTGTATGTCGTCCCAGCGGTGTTGGTCGTCGGCCTCGTGGGCTGGGGCGCCTGGACGCACTGGAGCGCCAACACGCGCGCCGCCGAGGTGCAGCAATCCGCCGAGGACTACAAGCCGACCCTACGCACTGCCGTTGCCAAGCGGGAGGACGGTCCCGTCAGCCTGACCTTACCGGGAACGACAGCGCCGTTCGACTCGGCCCGGCTCTATGCCCGCGCCACAGGATACGTGGCCGAGCGCCGCGTTGACATCGGCTCCCGCGTCAAGAAGGGCGATCTGCTGCTCCGCATTGGCGCCCCTGACCTGAACGCGCAGCTTGTTCAGGCGGCGGCCCAGCTCGGGCAAACCCGGGCCGCCCTGATGCAGGCCCAGGCGAACGTGCAGTCGTCGCAAAGCACCGTGGACCTGGCGCGAGTAACCAATGGCCGCACTAGCACCCTGGCCGCCCAAGGCTGGGAAACCCGGCAGAACGCCGACAACACCCGCGCCAACGTGCAGAGCGGCGCCGCCGCCGTGGACGCCTCCAAGGCGGCGGTGACCGTGGCCGAAGCCAACGTCGCCGCACAGTTCGCCGCGGTGCAGCGGCTGCAGGCGCTGGTCGGCTACCTGGACGTGACAGCCCCGTTTGATGGCGTCGTGACGTCCCGGTCCGTGGATGTCGGCGACCTGGTCAGCGCCGATTCCTCAGGCGGCACCGCCCTGTTTGCCCTGCAGCGTGACGACATCCTGCGCATCCAGGTCGCCGTGCCGCAAAGCGGTGCGGTTGCGTTGCGGGATGGTCTTCCAGCCAAGGTGCAGGTGCAGGAGCTGCCGGGGCAGGACTTCACGGGCACCATCTCGCGCAACGCGGTTGCGCTTGACCCGGCGTCGCGCTCCGTCGCGGTGGAAGTGGACCTGCCGAACGGCGACGGCCGCTTGCGGCCGGGTCTTTACGTGACGGTCGTCATCTCGATTCCGCGTGACCGGCCCGGCGTCGTCGTCCCAGACGAAGCCGTGCTGTTCAATGGACAGGGCTTGCGGGTGGCGGTGGTGGGTGGCGACGACACCGTGCACATGCAGGACGTGACCGTTGCCCGCGACCTCGGCACGACGGTCGAGTTGCGCGACGGCCTGAACGGCGGCGAGCGCGTTGCTCTCAGCCCGCCAGTTGATCTTGTGGATAAGCAAAAGGTGAAAGTCGAAGCGCCGCCCGATGACAAGAAAAGCGGCGCCCCAGGGCAGGCACCACAGCCCGGCAAGGGAAAGGCAAGCACGTAATGGAAGTTCGCAACAGCCCTGACCGGCGTAGTGGAAGGACAGCGTAGGGCGGATAAGCGAAGCGCCATTCGCCGCCCCCCATGCCACGTCCAGGGAGGATGCGCTTCAAAACTCCGCCTACCTACGCCGCCGTAAGTCAGAATTTTTGCCGCTTTGCATATGACCTGCCCGCCCATAGGGCCGTGCCAAGTCGCGCCGTAGCAACGAATTATACCAACGGCCATTCGCTCTTACCGCTTTTCCCGTCACTGCGAGGCGCGCAGCGCCGCGGCAATCCAGGACCGCAAGCACCGTACTCCCGGCTCCTGGATTGCCACGCCGCAATGACTGTTCGGTTGCGTAAGGGTCAGGGCATATGGCCGTTGATGCTACCCTGGCTAATTCAGGCAGCCCACCTCGTTTCAGCCGACATGACTTTGGAGCAGACCAGCTTGGAAGGCCGACGAATCGGAAAGGCTTCAGCCGACTTGCAAAACGATCAGGCGCGGGACGCTATTCCGCGTCCTCCCCCTCGGTCTCGACCTCCGCGCCGGCATCGTCCACCTCAACGGCAGCGCCCTTGACGATACTCTTCAAGTAGTCGGCCAGCTTAGCGGCAGCAGTCGTCTTGTCGGTGCCGTCCAGCGCCGCCATCTCTGCCGCCAGGCGGTCCATCGCAGCCTCGTAAATCTGCCGCTCGCTGAAGCTTTGGTCCGGCTGCCCGGCATTGCGGTGCAGGTCGCGCACGACCTCCGCAATGGCCATGGGATCGCCGGAATTGATCTTCGCCTCGTATTCCTGTGCCCGGCGTGACCACATCGTGCGCTTAATGCGGGCACGGCCCTTCAGCAGCGCCAGCGCATCATCGAACAGCTTGCGCGTCGCCAGCTTGCGCAAGCCCGCGGTGCGCGCCTTCGTAACCGGGACCCGCAGCGTCATGCGGTTCTCTTCGAAGGTGATGTGGATCAATTCCAGCTTATGGCCGGCGATCTCCTCTGTAGCGATACGCTCGACCTTGCCGACTCCGTGGGTGGGATAAACCACGTAGTCGCCTTCTACGAAATCCTCCTTGGCAGCCATGGCACGAGGCGCGATCTGCGGGCGGCCATGCATGCCAGGCATGTGGCCGGGCATCTTGGGCGGGGAGCGGAATTGCGGCTCGGCCGCAGGCTTGGCGGCGGGGGTTGCGGCAGCCTTCACGGCGTCCTCATCGGGAACGGCTTCAACGACGGGCTTGGTCGGCACCGGGCAAACTCCTGGCCTGCCCAGGGCGGCAGGCGGATGGGTTGTAATACTGGAACGCCGCTACCCCAGCCGGCCTGGCGGACGGGGGCGTGGGAACGCGGTGTTGCATCACCATCTTATCACACAAACCGCACTTTTCATAATGCTGGACAAACACAACAGGGGCGCATCGGTCTGCCAGCCTGCCGGACGAGGGTCATGCCCCCTTCCCGGCAAAACCCATTAGCAACCTTCCACCCTCGATACCTTCTGACAGACCACCCTGTCCAAGCATCATAACGGCGCTGAATTCCACCGCTTACGTCGCGACCCCGCGCCGCAATAAGAATGACAACTGACCCAACGCCCGTTGCGGCCCGCCTGCTACGGCTTCCCCGGAGCATCGGAGAACAGGCTCTCCTTGCCAGGCTTATCCTTCCACTCGTCCGCGTCATCGGGCGGGACACCCTTGCGGACGATGTTGGGCCACTGCGTCGAGAAGATGCGGTTCCGCTCTGCCCAGGCCGCCGCGCGGTCGTCGCTGTCGGGGACGATGGCCTCCGCCGGGCACTCGGGCTCGCAGACGCCGCAGTCTATGCACTCGTCCGGATGGATCATCAGCATGTTGTCGCCAACGTAGAAGCAGTCCACCGGACACACCTCCACGCAGTCCATATACTTGCACTTAATGCAGTTCTCGGTGACCACGTAGGTCATCGTACGCCCCTTTTTATCCGATCCAGGACTGCTTGCCCCGGGACACCCTTAGAGTGGGTTGGTATGCAATCCTTTCATCCCCCGGCGCAAGATGGAGCAGATTGCTTACGTCTCCCTCTCCCTCCGGGAGAGGGCCGGGGTGAGGGAAGCGGCACGCACGGCCACCGTCCGCCATGGACACTGTCCCCGGCCGGACGGCGCAACGCCTCTCCTTCTCCTCAAGCCGAACCTCTCTCGGAGGGAGCAGGATCAACCTCCTCATACAGAGCCTGAGCCTCCGGCGCCGGCCCGCGCCGGGCGGCGAGCGACAAGACCCGCACAACACGCACATCGCCGCGGAGCGGGATCGTCAGCACGTCGCCGGGACGCAGCCGGGCATGCGGCTTGTCCGTCACCTGCCGGTTGATCCGTACCAGGCCCTCCGCAACCAGCCGCGCACAATCGGCGCGGGCCTTCATGAAGCGGGCGCACCACAGCCACTTGTCTAGCCGTTGCCAGGCACGGTCCTCCGCACCGCCGTCGGCCGCGCTCAACCCGGCGCACTCAACGATTGACACCTCGCTGCCCCATTCCCTGGCGCAACGCGCCAAGGGCGGCAAACGGACCCTCCGCCACGCGCGCCGGAACCGTTGCCGGCAAGGCTGATGCAACGACAGCCGGGCGGCGGCGGGCCGGCAGCATCATCGGCGGGGCAGGGGGGCCATATGCACCCTCCGGCACGCCTCCGCCGGGCGACAGCCGCACGCCCAGGGCACGCAGCGCCGCCGGCACCTGGTCCGGATGCACCTGCAGCCGGGATGCCAGGCCGACCGGCATGGCGGAGGCCCGCGCCCGAGTCATGAACGCCAGCTCCGCCGCCACCCGCTCCGCCACGTCCAGCCGCAGCATCGTCGGCCCCGCCGGAACCCAGCCCATTGCCGCCGCAAAGCACGCCGGCCACTCCGGCGGAGCCGACAGCGACACCAGGCCGGGTGCCGGCAGCTGGGGGGTGGGCACCCCCGCCTGCAGCGCCCACAGCGCCGCCCGCGTCGCCACCGCCCGCGGCTTTACCGCTGCCGGCAGGAACAGGGCAAAGCGACCGGCACGGACGCCCATTGCCTTGAGTGGGCCACGCAATGCCGCAGGGATGCTATCCTCGGTCCCCCCAGGCACGACGCCGCCGGCCTCGATGATCCTATGGACAGGACCGCGCAGGGCGGCGCTGCCCTCCGCCGCAGCCTCCGCTGCAAACAGCGGCGCCAGGTCGGCGGCGATCACCTGCGATAGCCAGGCGTGCAGGCGGCGGCGTATCCGCTCGCGGCCGGGACCATCCAAGTACTCACTGTCCCGGACCTCCACATGCGGCCGCAGCATTCCCACGCCGGGGCGCAGCCGGGCCACCGGCACGCCCTCCCAGGTCAGCTTGTGGTCCGCCGTCCAGGCAAGGGCAGCATCCGGGGCAGTCTCCAGCTCCGCGATCCGCCGCGGCATCCAATTCAACAACGCCCGGCGCGCCGCCCGCAGTACCATGCGCCGTTCCTGCCCCTCCGCCAGCGGGTCCGGCAGGAAGTGGAAGCCGCCGACATGACCGACCGGATGCCCCTCCACCACAACCTCACCGCGGGCGGTGACGGCGGACAGCAGCTCGTCCCCGTCCTTCTCCTCCAGCCGCCGCAGCAGGTGGGCGGCGCGGCGGTCCACGAAGCGGGTGGTCAGGCGCTCGTGCAGCGCGTCGGACAGCAAATCCTCGGCCTCGCGCGCCCGGGCCTGCCAGGCCGGGGCATCTCGCACCCAGTCGCTGCGAGCGGCGATGTAAGCCCAGATGCGCACGCCCGACAGCCGGGCCATCAGGGTGTCAATGTCGCCGTCGGCCCGGCACAGCGCCGCGATGCCAGCTTCCAGCCAATCCGTCGGCACCGACCCGTCATTAACCAGGTGCCCATATATGCGGGCGCACAACCGTGTGTGCGTGTCGTCGGCCAGCTTGCGGAAGTCCGGGATCTGGCAGGCCTCCCACAGCAGCCGCACCCGGCTCCGCCCGCGCGCCATGCCACGTATCTCAACCTCGCGGGACAGCGCCTCCAGCGTTTCCAAGTCGGTCGCATCCGGCCCGCGCGCCAGCCCGGCCCGTGGCGGCCCCTGCTGCAAGCTGGCAAGCAACCCGTCAACGCTGCCGAAATCAAGCTGCGAGTTGCGCCAGTAGAGCTGCTCCAGCGGATCAAAGTCGTGGCCCTCCACCGCCCGGACCAAGTCCTCGTCCAGCGGCGGGCAAGTCGCGGTAGTGCCGAATGTGCCGTCCCGCATCCCGCGCCCAGCCCGTCCGGCGATCTGCGCCACCTCCGCCGCTGTCAGCCGCCGCGGGCGGTGGCCATCGAACTTCGACAACCGCGCGAACGCCACATGATCCACATCCATATTGAGCCCCATGCCGATGGCATCGGTCGCAACCAGGAAGTCCACCTCTTTATTCTGGTAAAGCTGCACTTGCGCATTGCGCGTGCGCGGCGACAGCCGCCCCATCACCACCGCGCAGCCGCCCCGGCGCCGGCGGATCAACTCGGCGATGGCATAAACCTCGCCGGCGCTGAACGCGACGACGGCGCTGCGAGGCGGCAGGCGGACCAGCTTGGCCGGCCCGGCATAGGTCAATTGCGACAGCCGGGGCCGCGTCTCGATCTCTGCATGCGGCACCAGCCGTTGCAGCAGCGGCCGGATGGTCTCGGCACCAAGGAACATGGTCTCGACCAAACCCCGGGCATACAGCAGGCGCTCGGTGAAGATGTGGCCGCGGTCGGGATCGGCGCAAAGCTGGATCTCGTCCACCGCGACGAACTCGGCCGCACGGTCCAGCGGCATCGCCTCGACGGTGCAGGAATACCAGCGGGCGCCCGCGGGGATGATTTTCTCTTCCCCGGTGATCAGCGCGACGTTCCGTACGCCTTTTGCCTTGACCATCCGGTCATAATTTTCGCGCGCCAACAGCCGCAGCGGGAACCCGATGATACCCGAGTGATGCGCGAGCATACGCTCGATCGCAAGGTGGGTCTTGCCGGTGTTGGTCGGCCCGAGCACGGCTTTGACCCGGGAGGGAAGTCCCTGCATGGATGGAATGGTTGGGCCTGGAGCGCCGGAATGCAAGCCAAAAGGCTGGGGTCGCAAGGCCGTTGTCACGGTCAAAAAACGGTTTTCCCTCTTGCGGCGGCAGTGCGGAGAGTTTCAGGTTAGCCCCGTGTTAAAAGGCTGCTCCGGCATGGTTCGATTCGCGTGTATGACCGTCCACTGACCTGCCTGGCGCCAGACCAGGCGCCAGCCATGCCGCTCTGGTCGGTCCGGCCGGATGGGCTGGAAGCGGCGCTGGCATCGCTGCCTGCTCCTGCGGCAGCCTTCCTGACTGCTTCCAGGTTTACCGGAGCATCCGGGCAACTCCTGCTGGTGCCCGGCGGCGACGGGCTGATGGGTGCCGTGCTGGGCCTCGGCGCCGACCGCTCGCCCTGGCTACATGGCGCGTTGCCGATGGCCCTGCCCGAGGACACCGCATGGACCCTGCAGCCCGGCGACTTCGACCGGGGCAACGCCGTGCTGGGCTTCTGCCTGGGAGCCTATCAATACGCCGCCTACACCCGGCCGAAGCGTGGCCCAGCGCTGCTGGCCGGCGCTGCGGACCACACTGACGCCTTGCGCGCCGCCCGTGCCGCCTGGATGGCGCGCGACTTGGTGAATGCCCCGGCCAATGCCCTCGGCCCGGCCGAGCTTGCGGCCGCCACCCTGGACCTCGGGCGCGAATTCGGCGCCGAGCCACTGCATGTCGCCGGCGATGCGTTGCAGGCAGACTACCCCACCGTCGCCGCCGTGGGCCGCGGCAGCACGCGTGCGCCGGCCGTCGCCGGTTTCGCTTGGACCGGCAGCGGCGCCGGGGCCAGCGCGCCGCTGGTGGCGCTGTGCGGCAAGGGCGTGTGCTTCGACAGCGGCGGCTACGACCTGAAGCCGTCTTCCGCGATGTTGCGCATGAAGAAGGATATGGGCGGCGCCGCCCTGATGCTCGGCCTCGCGCGCATGGTGATGGACGCCGACCTGCCGCTGCGTTTGCAGGTGCGGATCGGCTGCGTCGAGAACATGGTATCCGGCGACGCCATGCGCCCGCTCGACGTGCTGCGCACCCGGCGCGGACTTACCGTGGAGGTCGGCAACACCGACGCCGAGGGCCGGCTTGTGCTGTGCGACCTGCTGGCGGAAATGTCCGACCTGCATCCATCCCTGCTGCTGGATGCCGCCACCCTGACCGGCGCCGCACGTGTTGCGCTCGGACCCGACCTGCCCGCGATGTTCACTGCGCATGACGCCGCCGGGGACGCGCTGGCGGCGTCGGTGCTCGCGGCAGGGGTGGCGGTGCATGACCCGTTGTGGCGTCTTCCGTTGTGGCCCGGCTACGACCCCTGGTTGGCCAGCACGGTCGCCGACATCAACAACGTGTCGAGCAAGCCGATGGCTGGCGCCATTACCGCCGCGCTGTTCCTGCAGCGCTTCGTGGCCCCGGGTACGCCCTGGGTCCACCTGGACACCTACGCCTGGAACGATGCCACCCGGCCTGGCCGGCCAGAAGGCGGCGAAGCCCCCGGTTTGCGCGCCCTGTTCGCCGGGTTGCAAACTTTGGCGGTGAGCGAGCCATAAATGAGGCAATCTCGATGCGGTCACGGAAATGGGAACAATACGGTGGAAAATCTAACCGTCAGACCCTGTTAACGCAATATGGCGACACCACGTCACTACTGTTCCGGTAACGAACCTTGCGTGAGTACTCTGGAGCAGGTCTAATCAGTGTGCGACTGAAGACCAGGGTGCGACAACGCCTCGCTTGAAAGGATAATAACTTTGGCAACAACTCCTACACCAGATCATTTCGTTGGCGTCTTGCGTGACACCATCGTCGCGCTCGTTCGACGTGACGGGCCTGATCTCTCCGCACGGCAGTTGGGCGTTTTCCTCACTTGCTACCTGCAAGACGGCGCGCATACCGTTCGTGGCCTCGCTGCGGACCTGAACGTGTCCAAGCCCGCCATAACCCGCGCGTTGGACCGTCTGGGCGAACTGGACCTCGCGCGGCGCAAGGTTGATCCAATGGACCGCCGCAGCGTCCTGGTGCAGCGTACCATCAAAGGCCAGGCATTCCTGCGCGACCTGCGCTCGATCATGGGCGAGGCAATGGTGGCTACGAAGCGCCCTGCTGCAGCGAGCAGCGGCAAGGCCGAAGCACCCTTGAAAGTTGTAAACGCGGGCTAATTACTAACCCAAGTAGGCTTGGTTGGTATCTTTCGCCTTCGGGATCATAGGTTGGAAGGTCGCGCGCATCTGCGTCGGCCTCCCGATCCCTTCTTTTCAGGATGATCTCAAGCCTGCTGGGTCATGTCCGATTGGCGGCGTCCACCAGGCTCCGCTAAATTATCTTCCACCGGGATCGGCGGCCGTCACCCGCCCTTCACTCCGCCTGCCGTAAGTCCTGCGACAATGTGACGCTGCATCAGCAGGGTCAGCAGCAGCACTGGCGCAGTGACGAGCAAGGCAGCCGCCGCGAGCGGCCCCCAGCTCACCTGTTCGAACGTCAGTACGCTATAGACGGCGACGGGGAGGGTGCGCGTGCTGCGCCCTGCCAGTACCACGCCGAAGATAAAATTGTTCCAACTGAATATGAACGCCAGGATCGTCGCGACCGTGATGCCCGGCCGGGCTAACGGTAACGCCACATGGCGGAAGGCTTGCCAGATGGTGGCACCATCCACCAAAGCCGCCTCCTCCAACTCGGCCGGAAGCCCCTCGAAGAAGCCGATCATCACCCACGCCACGATCGGGACGGTGATGACCAGGTGTGCGATCACGAGCGCCGTCAGGGTGCCCGTCAGTCCCAGCCACTGGAACAGCAGGAACAATGGGATCAGGTAGGCCAACCCCGGCGTGATCCGCGCCACGAGGATCAGCAGCGCCGCCCGTGCCGCCCGCGCCTTGGCGATGCCATAGCCCGCAGGAACCCCGATCAGCAGCGCGATGCCTGTCGCCCCGAACGACACCACGACCGAGTTCCAGGCATACAGCAGGAAGTCATTGCGCTCGAACACCTGCACGAAGTTATCCAGCGTCGGCGGGTTCGGGATGAACACCGGCGGGAAGGCGGTGTTGTCCACCTCGTTCTTGAACGCCAGCGACAGCATCCACAGGAACACCAGCACCGCCGGGGAGACCAGCGCGAACACCGAGGCATACAGGCCGAGCCGCCGCCCCAAGGTGCGCGACCCCACCTTGCTCATCGGCGCACCCTCACTTGCTTCGTCATTGCGAGCCGCTTGCGGCGCGGCAATCCAGCGGATGCCAGGACGAAGCCCCGGCCGTGAGGCTCCCCGGAATGCCGCGCCGCTCCGCTCCCCACAATGATGGAGGCCGAGCGCATCACAGCGTCGCCCGCCGCCGGGTCCACAGCATCAGCATGGTGATGACCAGGATCAGCGCAAAGAACACGACGACCACCGACGAGGCATAGCCCATGTCGTAGAAGCTGAACGCCTGCAGATACAGCAGGATGTTCAGCGTCTCGCTCGCCGTGCCCGGCCCGCCGTTGCTGATGACGAAGATGGTGTCGAACGCCTTCAGCGCGTCAATGCCGCGTATGACCGCAGCCGACAGGATGAACGGCCACACCAGCGGCAGCGTGACGTGCCGGAACGCCTGCCAGGCGCTCGCGCCGTCCAGGTCCGCGGCCTCATACGGGTCTTGCGGCAGGCTGGCCAGCCCGCCGAGCACGATCAGCATGACCAGTGGCGTCCACTGCCAAGTTTCGACCAGCACCAGCGTCGGGATGACGGTGCCCGGCGAATACACCCACTCGCTCGGCGGCAGTCCCACGCTGGTCAGCAGGTAGTTCAGCACCCCGAGCTGCGGGTGGAACATCATCGTCCACACCAGCGAGATGGCGACCGGCGTCGCCATCATCGGCAGGATGAACAGGGTGCGCGCCACGCCGCGCCCTGGGAACTCGCGATGAAAGGTGACCGCGGCGGCGATCCCCAGCACCATCGGCAGCAGCACCGACAGCCCGGTGAAATACAGCGTGCGCAGCACGGCCATGCCGAACCGCTCATCCCCCAGCATCCGGCTGTAGTTGGCGAGGCCGTTGAAGCTGATCCCACCGCCGATGTGCCAGTCATGCACCGACATGAACAGGGTGAACGCCCAGGGGAACAGCATAACGGCGGTCACGACGACGCCGGCCGGCACCATGAACGGCCAGTAACGCCGGGCATAGTTGCGTCGCGGCGCGACCTCGGCAGGCGCCCCGGCTGCGGCAAGCGTCGTCCCCATTGCATTCTCCCCGCCGCGGCATTGCGCCGCGTGCCTAAGAGCCTGCTTGAGTGGCGCCGGTTGAGGTCCGGCGCGGGAAAGCACCGCCGGGCCGACCCGGAGCCCACCCAAACAGGCTCCTAAGGATTACACCACGGAACCCCAGCCGGGCGGGAGCGGAAACCGCCGGGTCAGGGCACCCGCAGGTCTGTGAGGCCGCAAAGGTTGAGGCGCCGCTTCTCGGTGGACTTGCCGTTGGCATACACGATCCGCACGTCCCAACTGCACTGCCCCGCCGGCAGCCGGATCACCCGGGTGGCGCCGGGTGAGACGGTGTCGTCGCCTAGCCGGTCCGCCCCCCACTCGTCGTCGCCGGCCAGGCTGGCATACACTTCGTTGATCTCGATGCGCCCGGCGTTGACCAGGCGGAACGACGGGTCGTCGGTCTCCGCTTGCCGGTTGCCTCTGCCGCCGCCGCGGGCATCGGGGCGCGGCGCTCGGCTGCCGCCCGCTGCGGCAGGGAAGGCCAGGTCGTCCACGGCGCAGGTGTTGACGCCGCGGCGCTCCTCCGGCTCCCCGCTGGAATACACGACCCGCAGGTCATAAACGCAGTTGCCGTCGGCCGGCAGCCGTATGGCGTAGCGCTGCCCCGGCGGCACCGCGACCCCCACCAGCCGGTTGCGCCCCCAGTTGGTGACGCCGACGGGGCTGGCATAAAGCTCGATGATGGCGCTGTCGGCACGGTTGGCGACGTTGAAGGACGGGTTGGATTGTGCCCAGGCCGGGCCGTGCGCTGCGGCGGCAATCAACAGTGCGGCGGACAGGCGGCGCATCATGACTCCATCTTCTTCTGTTGCCGAGGCACAACCAGGGCACAACCTAGCCCCTGCTGCTGGGTTCCGCATATGAGCCTATCCCGGTAGCCGATGGTTGAGGACCGGCGAGGGATTTTCCGTGCCGGGCAGAAAGGGCCGCCGGCTCGATGCCTTCGCATCGGGCCGAGGTCTTGATGCACCCGGCGCGGGAAAGTGCTGCCGGGCCGACCCAGCGCCTGCCGGGATAGGTTCAAATCAGGAATCATGGCTGAGGGGCCGCTACCAGCGTCCCAGCCCGGCCAGGCGAGCACGGCGCGCCACCCAGGCGGCCCAGGCCAGTTGCGGCGGCAGCACCAGCAGCGCCGCCATCGGCTTCCACCCACCGGCAGACACCAGGAACGCGGCGCAGCACAGCCCGCCCCAGACGACGAAGCCCCATTGCACCACCGTCACCGTCACCGCCGGCACCCCCGACCGGTGTGCCACCTGATACAGGTGGCTACGGTGCGCCTGCGTGAGCCGGTCCCGGGCCAGCAGCCGGCGCACCAGGGTGAACGCCACGTCGAACAGCATCCCGAACAGCAGCATCGGCACCAGCAGCACCGACAGGTCCGCGCCTTGCAGCCGCCCGGCCGCCACGCCCAGCACCGCCAGCACGAAGCCGCAGAACTGGCTGCCCACATCACCCATGAAGATGCGCGCACGGGGGAAGTTGAACGGCAGGAACCCGGCCAGCCCCGCCGCCAGCAGCAGCGACGCGAAATAGACGAACCATCCGCCATACGCCGCCGCAATCGCCGCCAGGATCACGCAGGCGATGGCGCACACCCCGGACGCCAGGCCGTTCAGCCCGTCCATGAAGTTGACGGCATTGGTCGCGAACAGGATCCAGGCCAGGGTCAGCGGCACCCCCGCCCAGCCCAGCGGCGCCGGGCCGATCCCGGGCAGGTTCAGCGTCCCGATCACCACGCCGCTGCCGACCGCCACCGCCGCCGCCAGCACCTGCGCGCCCAGCTTCACCGCAAATGGCCAGTCCCGGATGTCGTCCAGGAACGCCACGGCCGCGATCCCCGCCGCTGCCAGGATCACGCCCCGGAACGACGGATCGGCGATCCGCGAGAACTCGGCATAATGATACAGGACCAGCGTGCCCGCCAGAAAGGCCGCGACCACGCCCACGCCGCCGCCCTTCGGCACCGGCCGGACGTGCGCCTTCCGCGCCCCGGCCTGGCCGGCGTCCGGCTGATCCATGACGCCCACCCCGATCATCGCCCGCACCAGCCCGGCGGACAGCCCGGCCAACGCCAGCAGGAACACGACATGGGTCAGGAACGCCTGAGTCGTCAGGGGAGGTGGCCCTCTGGCCCGGGGGGACTGCTAAGCGGGGCCGGGTGGGCTATAGGGGCGGGACGATGGCCCCGCAACACGTCCCGCCTCCGCCGCCGAACCTCGCCCCGCGGCCCCTATTCAACCGCATCCTGGTGAACGTCCTGATGGACGGGGCGCTGGCTGCGGTGGCGACGCCGCTGGCCCGCTACCTCGCCGACCCCGGCGGCGGGCTGCTACGCCCGCTGTGGTTCGTGGCCGGTGGCGCCATCACCCTGCTGCTGGCCGGGCTGCCGTTCCGTATGCCGCAGCAATACTGGCGGTTCGCCGGGATCGAGGACCTGGTCAACCTGGTGCTCAGCAGCGTCGCCAGCGCCGCGCTGTTCGCGCTGCTGCTGCGCGTGTCGGGCTTTCCGCTTCCGACGCCCACCTTCCCGGTGATCCATGCCCTGGTCCTGATCGTGGCGCTCGGCACGCCCCGGGTCGTGTATCGCCTGCAAATGGCCCGGCGCCGCGCGCGCGACGGGGCCGAGACCACCCAGCTCGCCGTGCTGCTGGTCGGCGCCGGCGACGGCGCCGACCTGTTCCTGCGCGCCCTGGAGTTCGGCCACGGCCGCATCAGCTACCGCGTGCTGGGCCTGCTGTCCCTGCGCCAGGGCCAGACCGGCCGGCGCATCCACGGCCACGCCATCCTGGGCGACGTGGGCCAGACCGCCGCCGTGCTGGCCCGGCTGCGCGCCGAGGGCCGCCCGCCCTCGGCCCTGGTGGTGACTCAGCCCGACCTCGCTGGCCCCGTGCTGGCCGGGGTGCTGGCCCAGGCCGATGCCGAGGGCGTGCCGGTCCGCCGCGTGCCGCGCCCGACCGCGCTGCAATCCGCCGCGGGCGCCGAAATACTGGAGCTGGCCCCTGTTGTCATCGAGGACCTGCTGAACCGTCCGCAGGTGCCGCTGGACCGCGACGGCATGGCGGCGCTGGTGCGCGGGCGCCGGGTGATCGTCACCGGCGCCGGCGGCACCATCGGCTCCGAGCTAGCCCGGCAATGCGCGGCGCTGGACCCCGGCGAGCTGGTGCTGCTGGACAACGGCGAATACGCCCTGTGGAGCATCGAGCAGGAGCTGGCCGAAACCCATCCCGGCGCCCCCCGCCGCACCTGCATCGCCGACGTGCGCGACAGCGCCCGCATCGCGGAGGTCTTCGCCGGGTTCCGCCCCGACCTGGTGTTTCACGCCGCCGCCCTGAAGCACGTCCCGATGGGCGAAGAAAACCCGACCGAGGACCTGCTGACCAACACCGTCGGTACCCGTCACGTTGCCGACGCCGCCCGGGCCGCCGGCGCGCGGGCGATGGTGCTGATCTCGACCGATAAGGCGGTGAATCCCAGCAGCGTGATGGGCGCCAGCAAGCGGTTGGCCGAGATGTACTGCCAAGCGCTCGACATGGCGGCCGTGCGGGAAGGGGAGGGGGCGATGCGCTGCGTTACCGTGCGGTTCGGCAACGTGCTCGGCAGCACCGGCTCCGTCGTGCCGCTGTTCCGGCGCCAGTTGGAGCGCGGCGGGCCGCTGACGGTGACCCATCCCGAGATGCGCCGCTACTTCATGACGGTGCGGGAAGCAGTAGGGCTTGTATTGCAGGCAAGTGTCCTGGGCGTGGCCGGGGCTGCGCCGGCCGGCATTCCCGGAACCGCGCCGGCGGACGTCCCAGGAGCGCCGCAGGCCAGCATCCGCCGCGGCGGCATCTTCGTGCTGGATATGGGCGAGCCGGTCCGCATCGTGGACCTGGCCCGGCAGATGATCCGCCTGGCCGGGCTGCAGCCGGCGGAGGACGGCGGTCCCGGCGCTCCCCCAGACGCCCCCGGCCGCATCCGCATCCGCTTCACCGGCCTGCGTCCCGGAGAGAAGCTATATGAGGAGCTGTTCCACGGCAGCGAGCCTCCCACCCCCACCGGCCATCCCGGCCTGCTGATGGCCACGCCCCGGACGACGGATGCCGCCGCGGTCGGCGACGCCATCGCCCGCATCGCCGCCGCCTGCCGTGCCGGCCAGGCCGCCGCCGCCCTGTCACTGCTGAGCCGCCTGGTGCCGGAGTTCGACCACGCCCCCGGCGACACCCCCGCCCGGCTGCCCGCCCCTATTCCCGGAGAGTAATTCCAATGCCCCAAGTCCATAATGAGTAGCGCCACCTGCTGCTCCCTCCCCCTCCGGGAGAGGGCCGGGGTGAGGGAGGGGGCAAGCACAGCGCCCGGCCCAAGAAAGCTCCGCTCCCGCCGCACCGGCCGTCCCTCGCAACACAGCCAAAACCCTCTCACCCCAGCCCCCTCCCACAGCAGGACGAAACAACCCCACCCCATTCAGGACCAGGCCTCATGACGCCGATCCCATTCCTGGACCTCAAGGCGCAGCAGGCCCGCATCGCCCCGCGCCTACGTCCCCGCCTGGATGCGGTGCTGGCGCACTGCGCCTTCGTAATGGGCCCAGAGGTCGCGGAGCTTGAGGCAGCCCTGGCTGCCTATTGCGGAGCGCTTCACTGCATCGGCGTCAGCAGCGGCACCGACGCCCTGCAGATCGCCATGATGGCGGAGGGTATCGGGCCGGGCGACGCAGTGTTCCTGCCGGCCTTCACCTACACCGCAACCGCCGAGGTCCCGCTGGTGCTGGGCGCCACGCCAGTGTTCGTGGACGTGGACCCGCACACCTTCCAGATTGACCCGGCGCACCTGCAGGCCCGCATCGCCGCCGTGCGCGCCGCCGGCCGGCTGCGCCCGCGCGCCCTGGTCGGAGTGGACCTGTTCGGCCAGCCCGCGGACTGGCCGGCGCTGAACCGGATTGCCGCGGCGGAGGGCCTGTTTACCCTGGACGACTGCGCCCAAAGCTTCGGCGCCAGCCTGCACGGCACAAGGCTCGGCACCCAGGCCCTTGCTACAGCGACCAGCTTCTTCCCCAGCAAGCCGCTCGGCGCTTACGGCGACGGCGGCGCCCTGTTCACCGACGACGACGACCGCGCTGCGCTGTATCGCAGCCTGCGTAGCCACGGGGAGGGCACCACCCGCTACGAGGTGCTGCGCACCGGCATGAACGGCCGCCTGGACACCATGCAGGCAGCGGTGCTGCTGACAAAGCTGGAGGTGTTCGACTGGGAGCTTTCGGTGCGGGAGCGCATCGCCAGCATCTACGACGTGCATCTGGGCGGCGGCCAGCTCGGCAACCTGCTAACCATCCCGGGCCGGGTGCCCGGCGGGCAGAGCGCATGGGCCATTTATGCCGTACTGCTGCGGGACAGGACGGACCGGGATGCGGTGCAGGCCGGGTTGCGGCAGCACGGGGTGCCGACGGCTGTCTATTACCCCCGCCCGCTGCACCGGCAGCCCGCCTATGCCGGGCACCATGACGGCGTGGCGCTGCCAGTGTCGGACGACCTGTCCCAGCGCATCCTGGCGCTGCCGATCCACCCCGACCTGTCCGACGCCGATGCCGGGCGGGTGTGCGGCGCGCTCGCGGCGGTGTTGGGCGCATGACGGAACCAGGGCGGCGCCTGAATGTTACCGGAGAATGAATCAGCCCAAAGTCCAAACCGACGTTCCCGCCGAGGGTGCAAGTCCCGATCACAACCCGACCGGCACCACGCCGCACGGCATCCCGGAGGGCATGGAAGACCAGGACGCGACCGCCCTGCCCACCTCGGACCGCCATGAGGCCGAAAAGGCGCCGCTGAAGGGCAATGGAGACTGACCCTGCTCCCTCTCCCTCCGGGAGAGGGCCGGGGTGAGGGAAACGGCAAGCGCAGGCCGTCCCGTTGACCAACTGGATAGTCTCCACGCTCCAAGCCAGTCCTCGAGCGTTCCAAAGCCCTATCCGTCCTCCGGATAAGAAGGTCTGTGACATTCGTTATAGCGCCTGCCGCGTTGCCATGGTTATCTTGCTAAGATGAAGCAGGTTCTCCACGTCGTCCTTGCTTTCTGTCTTCTGGCGCTATTGCCGTCCGGCAAAGCACAGGCTGCCGATCTGACAGTCCGCCAAGTCATCACCATTTTGCGGGAAGCCCACCGCACCAGCGGCATCGCAGACCTGCATGGCCAGGATTTGTCCCGTCTCGACCTCGCCGACCTCGACCTATCCGGCGCGGACCTGTCCGGGGCCAGCCTGTTTGGCGCTGACCTGACCGGCGCACGTTTGATCGGCACCAACCTGTCCGGCGCCAACTTGGACCGCACCATCTTGGTCCGCGCCGACTTCAGCCGCGCCGACCTGCATAACGCCACTATGTTCCTGCCCGCGACCGCCGCCATCCCCGGCGCCCCGGCGCCAGGCGACGCCCCCAAGTTCCACGGCGCCAACCTGGCCGGCGCGCGCTTGTTCGGCCCCTTGGGCGATGGCGATTGGAGCGGCGCCAACCTCGCCGGCGCGCACCTGTCCATACGCGGCACCCAGTTCCTGGCCGCAGCGCGGACCGACCTGGGCAGCAGCAGCCTGAGCGGCGCCAACCTGGCCGGCGCAGACCTGGTGGGCGTGCACCTGCCCTTCGCCGACCTGCGCGGCGCGGACTTGCGTGGCGCCGACCTGCGCGGTGCCGACCTGGCCGGCGCGCATCTGTCCGGGGCGGACCTGACCGGCGCCCGGCTGGACCGGGCCAACGTGCAGCGCGCCGACCTGCGCGGTGTCCTCGGCCTGGATCAGGCATCCGGCGTGGCGGAGCTGCAGAACTTTGACATGGCCGAGCACTAGGCGTGCTGCGGTCCGCCCTCCTCGCGGGTATCCTGGCGCTGCACCCCGCCGCCAGCCCGGCTGCTGAGCGGGTGGACGTGGCGCTCGTGCTCGCGGTGGACGTATCGGAATCCGTGGACAGCAGCCGTTTCACCCTGCAGATGGCCGGCATCGCCGCCGCATTCGAGGCGCCGGAAGTGCAAAGCGCCGTCCTGGCCGGTTCGCACCATGCCATGCTGATCGCGCTGGTGCAGTGGTCCAATCACCCCAACCTGTCCATCCCCTGGACCCTGCTGACCAGCCCGGCCGATGTGCACGCCTTCGCCGCCCAGGTACGCCGGCTGCGGCGGACGGAAAAAGGCTTCACCTGCATGTCGGTCGCGTTGCGCAGCATTGCCGACAAGCTGCTGACCCAAATCCCGGTGCCAGCGGACCGCATAGTGGTGGACGTATCCGGCGACGGCGCCGAGAACTGCAACCCGCGGGAAACGACGGATGAAGTCCGGGATGACTTGGTGTCCACCGGCGTCACCGTGAACGGCCTGCCGATCCTGGAGGGCGACGAGGCCGAAACGCTGGAAGCCTGGTATCGCGCCCACGTCATCGGCGGCGATGGCAGCTTCCTGGTCCCGGCCCATGGCTTCGAGGACTTCGAGCGGGCGATGCACCGCAAGTTCGTCACCGAGATCAGCGCCGCACCCCTGGCCGCCACCGTCCGCCTGGCCGCCCGGCAGTAGCCGCCCAGTTCGACCAAGCCTGGCGCCTCAATCCCGCGCTCCCGGCCCTGAGCCGTAGTTCTCCGTTGCCCGGCGTTGCGCGTGTTGCGGGGCGGCACCCGGTGCTGGGCCGCAGCCCTGTCCACCCCCAGGTATCGGCGCCCCGCGACTTCGGCACGGAGGCACGAAGGTCAGGGCAAGGTGTCCAACCGCATTACATCAACCGGTATTTGCCCTGACCGTGTTCGTCATCCCGAGCCGCTTGCGGCCCAGCGACCGCCAGCACTTTCCTCGCGGCCCCTGGATCGCCCCTGCCCTGCACTCCTCACGGTGATAGCGTGCTTGCAGAACGATTAGAGCAAATAGCAATTGGTATCACTCCGCCGCGGCGGGAACGGCGGCTGGCCCCGCCATCGGTCTCGAAGCGGCAGGGTCATCGGCTGCCGATGCATCCGGCTTAGGCATCACCTTGTAGGCAAGATACCCGGCATGGCTGATCGCCAGCAGCCGCACCGCATCGCCCCCTCAGTTGCGGCAATACCAGCCAGGCGCCTCCCTTCAGCGCCTCTAGGAATGCCGCGACGTAGATGCCGACGACAATCATCGTCAGCATCGCCTGCTGCACCTTCGACAGGTCCACCTTCGCAGCCTGTCCCAACCTCGTCCCCGGTCAGCAGCTCCTGCCAGGACGCACTGCCGACATCCTTGTTGGACACGACCTGCCCACTGGCTTGCAAGCCCGGCGTCCTTCCCGTCAGCGCCTGGATGCGGTCCGACGCCGCCGCCAACTGCTTGCCAGTCGCCGCCGGCGTCGTGTCGCCCCGTATCGTGACAAGCGCCGGGGCGGCCAAGGCGCTGAACAGCGGCAGTCCGAGCGCCGTCAGCACCGCCGCGGGTATCGCGATGTCGAACGGCCCCACGACGTCCGGCGGCATGACCGTGCCCGGCGGAAGCGCCAGGTTCCACTCGGCAGTCGTCAGCAGGATGGCAAACACCACCACCATCCACAGCGCGGCCTGCGCGCGCTCCAGGCTACAGCGGTTCAGGCCACGCATAGCGAAACCGGAGGAATCGCCGGTAGCGCCTTGCCACTAGCAGCATCGCCCCGCCCAGCGCCGCCAGGTTCAGGACCAGGAGCGGCCCCCCAACTCAAGCGCATGCAAGGCGGTCCAAACAACCCGCCTTGCCGCTACGCCTTCGATGGCCGTAGTTTTACCCCGCCATCTCGCGCGCCTTGTCGAGCGCGCCCCGGCACGCCCCATCATCTTTCTGATCCAGCATCCTGGCCTTCTCCAATTCCATCTTGGCCTGCGATATGCGGTCGTCGGGCTTGGCGCTGTTGCTGGCCGACTGAGCCTGGCTCGGCGCAGTCTCGACCTGCCGGCTCGATCCCGCCGAAGCGACCTGTGCAGCGGTCGGCAGCCCCTGTGACTGCCGCCGGACGTCATCCGGTGACGTCGCAATTTGTGCAGACGCGGCATTGAGTTCCTTAGTACCAGCCGTCCCGCCAACCCGGTTGTCAGCCGACGTTCCCCCGGTACCCGCTACGCCCGGCTGTGGCGACCCGGCCGGCGCAGACCCTGGATTCGACCCCGTCAGGGTGCCCGTCGTTACCGGCCCAAGCGCCGGACTTTGCGCCAGCTTGCGCCCAAGATCAGCAATGCCATCGCTGCACGGCCCCGCCACCGCGGCATGGGTTAGGCCAACAAGGCAAGCAGCAGATACCAGCGAGACGGAGAACAAGCGTGTAGTCATGGACAATCCTCCTAATTTTGGTCTTGTCTGGGTTAACGGCGGAAGCCCGGGAGATTTCCTACAGGCTCTTGCACGAAGTTGTGAAGCCAGAGCAGGATGCCGTTGTAGCCAGGATTGACTTACCAGGGCTGCGGACCATAATCACTGTGCGGCAACACAAAACCGGAGGAACCATCATGGCTTGGCATACCCCAAAGATCACCGTCGTCGCCCTAGGCGCAGAGATCAACTCCTACGCCTGCGCTGACCTCAAGAAGTAGAGCGCATTCGCAGCGGGCCTGAGCACTGCGTCTAGCATGTACTCGGCCCGCTGAGTTCTACAGTTCCCTCTGAAGATGATACGCGCCGTAGTTCTTGGCGCCGCTGCTGGTGGCGCATTTCCGCAGTGGAATTCGAACTCCGCAGCCTGCCGTCGCGCCCGTGCAGGCGATCCTTTGGCACAATCCCGGACCCAAGCTTCTCTCGCCGTTAGCGCTGATGGAAAGCATTGGGTATTGCTGAATGCTTCCCCCGACCTCCGCCAGCAGATCGAGCAAACCCCCGTCCTACAGCCGCAGGAGGGCCTGCGCTCCTCGCCTATCGCTGTCGTCGTTCTGACCGGCGGCGACGTGGACGCTATCGCCGGGTTGCTGACCCTGCGTGAACGGCAGCCTCTGACCGTCCTGGCGACCTCAACCGTACATGCCGTCCTAGACGCCAACCCGGTATTCGAGGTGCTGAACCGCACAATCGTCGAACGCCAGCACCTGGAACTTGGCGCGGCGACCCCCTTGTCTCTGCCCGACGGCAGCCCGTGCGGCCTGTCGGTCGAGTTGTTCGCAGTGGCGGGCAAGGTCCCGCTTTACCTGGAAGCATCCGACGAGATGCCAGTCCTCCAAGAGGATGGCACAACCGTCGGCGCAGCCGTCTCCGACGGCGATGCAACCCTGTTCTACATCCCCGGCTGTGCCGCGATGACGCCGCATTTGGCCGACCGGCTCCGCGGCGCGGCGGCGGTATTCTTCGACGGCACGCTCTGGTCGGACGACGAAATGGTGCGCGCTGGACTCGGGCCGAAGACTGGGCGCCGCATGGGCCACATGAGCGTCTCCGGCCCGGACGGAACCCTGGCCGCCTTCCAGGGCCTCGGCGTCCACCGCCGCGTGCTGATGCATATCAACAACAGCAACCCCATATTGCTGGAAGACTCGCCGGAACGTGCTGCGGTCAACGCAGCCGGATGGGACGTGGCGTGGGATGGGATGGAGGTCCGCCTGTGAACGAGATGTCGCCGATGCCCCGTGACGCCGGGAACCGCATCCTGTCATTCGAAGACCTGCGCGCTGCGCTGGAGGCCATCGGCGCCGAGCGCTACCACAACCTGCATCCGTTCCATCGCCTGCTGCACGACGGCAAGCTGAACCGCGGCCAGGTGCAGGCCTGGGCGCTGAACCGCTACTACTACCAGTCCCGCATCCCGGCCAAGGATGCCACCCTGCTGGCGCGCCTGCCGACTGCGGACCTCCGCCGCGCCTGGCGCAGCCGCCTGGTGGACCATGACGGCGATGCGCCGGGCAAGGGCGGCGTCGCCCGCTGGCTGCACCTGGCCAGCGGCGTCGGCCTCGACCCGGCCTATGTCGAGAGCACCGGCGGCATCCTGCCCGGCACCCGCTTCGCCGTGGACGCCTACGTCGCCTTCGTGCGCGACCGCACCGTCCTGGAGGCGGTTGCCTCATCCCTGACCGAGATGTTCTCCCCCGGCATCATCGCCGAGCGCGTGTCGGGTATGTTGCGGAACTACGACTGGGTATCCCAGGACACCCTGGCCTACTTCACCCCACGGCTGACCCAGGCCCCCAAGGACGTGGACTTCGCCCTAGCCTACATCAGCGAGCACGCGACGACGCGGCCGCTGCAGGAGGCCGTGCTGGCCGCGTTGCGCTTCAAGTGCGATGTGCTGTGGTCGCAGTTGGACGCGCTGCACTACGCCTATGTCGAGCCTGGCCGCATCCCGCCCGGGGCCTTTGTGCCTTCCGCATGATGGACGCCATCCCCGCCTTCAACCGCGGCTTCCGCCTGCGGCACGACCAGGTTCGCGGCGCGTGGGTCGTGCTCGCGCCGGAGCGCCTGTTCCTGTTGGACGAGCCGGCGGTGGAAGTGCTGAAGCTGGTGGATGGCGCCCGCAGCATCCCGGCCATCGTGGACGAATTGGCCGTCAAGTATAACGCCCCGCGCGAGTTGATCGCCGCCGACGTGCAGGCGATGCTGCAGGACCTGGCCGAAAAGGGAGCGATCCACCTATGAACGCCCTGTTTCCCATCGTGCCGCCCCCGGAGTCGCCGTTGGAGCCGCCCTTGGCCCTGCTGGCGGAGCTGACCCACCGCTGCCCGCTGCAATGCCCATACTGCGCCAACCCGCTCGAGCTGGAGCGTGCCGCCGCCGAGCTGGACACCGCAACCTGGCTGCGCGTGCTGGACGAGGCGGCGGCCCTCGGCGTTCTGCAGGTACACTTCTCCGGCGGCGAGCCGACCGCCCGCAAGGACCTGTTGCAGCTTGTGCAGGGTGCCGCCCGGGCTGGGTTGTACAGCAACCTCATCACGTCAGGCGTCATGCTGGATGCCGGGTCGCTCGGGACGCTGGCGGATGCCGGGCTGGACCACGTGCAGCTCAGCTTCCAGGACGCCGACCCGGCGCAGGCCGACCGCATGGGCGGCTACCGCGACGGCCACCGGCGCAAGCTGGTCGTCGCCGGGCTGATCCGCGCCGCCGGCCTGCCCCTGACCGCAAACTTCGTCGTGCATCGGCAGAACCTGGAGCGGCTGCCGGAGATGCTGCGCCTCGGCGAGGAGATCGGCGCCAGCCGGATCGAGATCGCCCACGTGCAATACTACGGCTGGAGCCTGCTGAACCGCGCCGCCCTGATGCCAAGCCGGGCGCAGTTGGAGGCCGCCAACGCCGAAGTCGCAGCGGCCCGGGAACGGCTGCACGGGCGCGTGACGATTGATTACGTGGTGCCCGACTACTACGCCGCGCGCCCGAAGGCGTGCATGGGCGGCTGGGCGCGCCGGATCATCAACATCTCGCCGGCCGGCCTGGTTCTGCCATGTCATGCCGCGGAGACACTGCCGGGCTTCTCCTGGCCCAACGTGCGCGACGTGTCGCTCGGCGACGTATGGCACGCTGACCCCGGCTTCACCCGTTACCGTGGCACCGCCTGGATGCCGGACCCCTGCCGCTCCTGCGACCAGCGCGAAGTGGACTGGGGCGGCTGCCGCTGCCAAGCCTTCGCGTTGCTGGGCGACGCCGGCGCAACCGACCCGGCCTGCGCGCTATCCCCCTCGCACCACCTGATGGCCGATGCGGTCCTGGAGGCGGACCAGCCCGCCCCCGACCTGATCTACCGCCGCATCCGCACGGCAGCCCTGGTGCGGTGATGACCACACTGCCCCCTCTCCCTCCGGGAGAGGGCCGGGGTGAGGGAAGCCGAAAGGACCGCGTTAACCTCATGCCGCACTCCCGCCAATTCTTTCAGGCAGGTTCAGCTCTGGCATCCTTCCCCTCATCCCAACCCTCTCCCGGAGGGAGGGGAAGCAGCACAGCACCAACGTCATGAACCGCCGCGACGCCCTGCTCCTGACCCTCGCCGCTGCAGCAGCCCCGGCCGCCCAAGCCGCCCCAATCGCGCACACCATGCAAGAAATCGCCCCCGGCATCTGGGTGCGCCAAGGCGTCCATGAGGAGGCGACGGTCGCCAACCAGGACGGCATCGCCAACATCGGCTTCATCATCGGGCGTGACGCAGTGGCAGTCATGGACCCTGGCGGCAGCCTTGCGGACGGGCAGGGCCTACGCGCGGCACTGCGCGCCCGCACCGACCTGCCGATTCGCTGGGTCGTGATGACGCACCTGCACCCCGACCACGTCTTCGGCGCCGAGGCATTCACCGACGACAATCCAACCTTCGTCGGTCATGCCCGGATGGCGGGAATGCTGGTCCAGCGCGGCGAGTTCTACCGCAACGCCCTCGCGGATGTTCTGGGGATCGAGGCTGCCGGCGACTACGCCAAGCCCGGCCTGCTGGTGTCGGATACAGCCGAGCTCGACCTGGGTGGGCGCACGCTCCAGGTCCACGCCCACCCTACGGCGCACACCGACAACGACCTGTCCATCCTGGACCTGCAGACCGGAACGCTCTGGCTCGGCGACCTGCTGTTTGTGGACCGGGTCCCGGCCGTGGACGGCAGCATCCTGGGCTGGCTGCAGCAGACCGCGGCGCTGCGTTCGGTCCCGGCGCGCCGTGCCGTGCCGGGCCACGGCCCTGTGGCGGTGCCCTGGCCCGCGGCGGCCGAAGCGCAGGAACGTTATTTGGGCGGCATCGTGCGCGATATCCGTGCCATAATCCGCCGCGGTGGCGACATCGAAACCGCGGTGGCCACCGTGGGTCAGTCCGAACGGTCCAATTGGCTGCTGTTCGACGACTACAACGGCCGCAACGTAACCACCGCGTTCAAGGAACTTGAGTGGGAATAAGCCGGCAATCAGCCGGTGCATAGGGGAGGGGACCATGAAGCGTCGTGCAGTTATGATGAGCCTGGGCTTGGCATTGACCGCGCCCGCGCTGTTTCCCGCGATGGCCGAGGAAAGCGAGGCCGAGCGCGCCGAGCGCTGGACCGACCTAAAGCAGGCCGTGTTCGGCAGCCGTCCAGTGCAGGAAGGCACCGGCGTCATCGCGCTCGACGTCCCAGCCCGAGCACAGGACGCAGCCCTGGTGCCGATCACCATCAGCCTGTCCGCCGGCGGCGGCACTGGCAGTGGCCGGGTCAAGGCCGTGTGGGTGCTGGTGGACGGTAATCCGTCGCCCCTGGCCGGCACCTTCCACTTCGGCCCGGCAGCCGACCCGCGCATCCTGCGCACCCGCGTCAGGGTGGACCAGTACACCCTGATGCACGCCGTCGCCGAAACCGAGGACGAGCGCCTGTTCAGCGCCGAGCGGTTCGTCAAGGCAGCCGGCGGCTGCTCCGCCCCGTCACTCAAGGACCCGCAGGTCGCCATGTCCCGCCTAGGCCAGATGCGCCTCCGGGTTGAGGGCGAAGGGCCGGTGCAAGCCGGGGAGGCCGCAATGGCGCAGTTGCTGGTCAGCCATCCCAACAACAACGGCATGCAGGTGGACCAGGTCACCCACAACTTTATCCCGCCGCGCTACATCCAGGACATCACCATCCACTACGGCGACGACGTCGTATTAAGCGTGGACGCCGACATCTCGCTCAGCGAGGACCCGGCGATTACCTTCGGCTTCGTGCCGCACGGCGCCGGGCCGTTCCGGGTGGAAATGCAGGACAGCACCAAGGCAGTGTTCCGGCAGGAGTTTCCAACGGCCATGCGGAGCTAGGCTGGATCCAGCCCGTCACCGCCAAGGTATCCACGTCGAAGTCCCGGTCCAGGAGGTTGTCCAACGTGTAAGGGCAGTGTTCGGGAAGTAAACGTGGGCGACCGGTGTCGTCCCGTGCTGATCTAGCCCGGCGAAGCGCCCTGGCAAAGAGCTCGCTCACATCTATACGCTCACGCATGGACGGCGTGAACCGCCGTCCTGCATCGTCCAGGAACGTGCCAACCTCATCGCGCCAATGCTCCGACGCCCTGCTATCCGGCCAGGCGTGCAGCTTGAGAAGATGGCTGATCGCTTGCTGGATCAGGCTCTCACAGGCGCGCAGGTCGGACAGGCCCACGTCCTGCACCTCCTCGATGACATTGGCCCAGTCCACGGCTTCGTTCAGCCGCTCCCCCGCAGCGATGCGGCGCAGCAAGTCCGCCTGCTGGTCCGACCAGGCCAACGCATCGCACTCATAAAGGCCGTCCGGCATCGCTCATCTCCAATCGGCATCACCGCCGGGCAGCATAGCGCCGCGGCTGCATTACCGCATCAATGGCATTGCAACGTCACCTCAGCCTGCGCCCGCCGCAGCTCCTCCGTCCGTTCCTTGGCGATGGGCGTGTCTCGGAACATCGCGCCGCGATCCCCAAGCCCACCCTGCTGCAGGCCCAGGATGGTGCTGGCCTGTTCGTAGTCCTCGTAGGGCATCACGTCGGCGATGGTGTCTATGCCGCAGGAGCAGCGTTCCAGGTTCTCACGCTTAAAGCCGCTGCTAGCCAGGCAGCCGACCACATAATCGGCACGGGCGGCCGTTGGGTAATCATGCGCGGGATGCCGGGTTTGCGCCTGGACGGCGCCGGTTGCTGCCAGCAGCCCGGCTGCGGCAACGGCAATGCGGATCATGGCTGCACGTCCTGAAATGTGGTCCGTTGCTCAAACGCCGGCGCCCCCATCCGCGCGTCGGCCGGCATGGCAATGCGGATGTCCGCGATCCCGCCCGGCACGGCGTCGGACAAGGTGAAAGTATAGGTCTTGGCCTGGATCTGGCTGATGCGCTCCAGCCGCTCCTCTCCGGCAAACGGGCGGAGCGTCACGACCTGCGCCGGAACCTCCTTGCCGTTCAGCAAGTATGTCCCAGGCTTAACGTCTGCTGCGCTGACGAAACCCTCACGTATCTTGTTGCGGAAATAGGAGGCAGACAGGCCGAGCTGGTCCTTCATTTCCGTCACATCCCGCTCCAGCGTCACCATCAGCAGCGGGTTGCCGCGAAAGTGGTTCAGCTCCGGAAACGCGACCCGGCGCGGGCCGGTCAGGTAGTCGAACGCCACGTCCTTCGTGCCGTCAGGGTTCACCTGCCGGATGTGCAGCGTCACCGTATCCGTGAACCCAGCGGGGCCATCTCGCGTATAAGCGTATGCCAGCGTCTCTGGATGGCTTAGATTCTGCATGTGAGGCGTTTCAAACAGCAGGACCTGCGCCGGGCTAAGCGGCCGGGTGTCATCTGTTTGTGGGGCTTGCGCCCTGGCGGGCGGCACAATGGCCACGCCCGCCAGCAGCAAGGCCATTGCGCCTATCCGTCTCAGCATCACACTTTTATCTCCAGGAGGTTGCAGCATGATCGAATTGGTCCTCATGTATTGCTTGTCCAGCGACACGGCCCAATGCGTGCAGCCGCGTGAAATCCGGGAGCCGATGGGCAGTCCCATCGAATGCGCCATGCGGGCACAAACCTTGGCGCAGGAGTTCGTAGTCATGCATCCCCGCTATCGCCTGTCGGGTTGGCGCTGCGAGGTGGACAAGCCCCGCGAATCCCCAGCATAAGAATTCCCCTCCCTGCTCCCTCTCTCTCCGGGAGAGGGTCGGGGTAAGGGAAAGGCAACAAACGCTAACCTCGCCCAGCGACGGCAAGCGCAGTCCCACGCTAGCCCCGTGCGTGCCGCCTTCCCAACCCCTGATGGACTGGGACGTCCCAGCAGTCCGGTCAGTAAACCACTACGCTGCGGATGCTCTCCCCCCGCGTCATCAGGTCGAACCCCTCGTTGATCTGCTCCAGCGGCAGAATATGGGTGATGAGATCATCAATGTTGATCTTGCCGTCCATATACCAGTCCACGATGCCCGGCACATCCGTCCGTCCCCGCGCACCGCCGAACGCGCTGCCCTGCCACACCCGGCCCGTCACCAACTGGAACGGCCGCGTGCTGATCTCCTGGCCCGCCCCGGCCACGCCGATGATCGTGCTCTTGCCCCAGCCCTTATGCGCGCACTCCAGCGCCTGCCGCATCAGCGTCGCACTGCCCACGCACTCAAATGAATGGTCCGCGCCGCCCTTGGTAAGATCCACGAGGTAAGGAACGATGTCCCCCTCCACCTCCTTCGGGTTGACGAAGTGGGTCATGCCGAACTTCTCAGCCAACTTGCGCCGTGCCGGGTTGATGTCCACGCCGACGATCATGTCGGCGCCCGCGATCCGTGCGCCCTGCACCACGTTCAGGCCGATGCCGCCCAGGCCGAACACCACCACGTTGTCGCCGGGCTGCACCTTCGCGGTGAAGATGACCGCGCCGACCCCGGTGGTGACACCGCAGCCGATGTAGCAGATTTTCTCGAACGGCGCGTCCTCCCGCACCTTCGCCAGGGAAATTTCCGGCAGCACCGTGAAGTTGGCGAAGGTCGAGCAGCCCATGTAGTGCAGGATCGGCTTGCCGTTCAGGCTGAACCGGCTGGTCCCATCCGGCATCAGCCCGCGTCCCTGCGTCACCCGTATCTTTTGGCACAGGTTGGTCTTCCGGCTCAGGCAGTACTCGCACTCCCGGCACTCCGGCGTGTACAGCGGGATGACGTGATCCCCCTTTTTCAGGCTCCGCACGCCGGGTCCCACGTCCACGACAACCCCCGCACCCTCGTGTCCCAAGATCACGGGGAACATCCCCTCCGGGTCATCGCCGGACAGGGTGAATTTGTCGGTGTGGCAGATGCCGGTGGCTTTGATCTCCACCAGCACCTCACCCTCCTTGGGACCCTCCAACTGGACGGTCTCGATGGTCAGGGGCTGGCCTGCGGCATGGGCGACTGCGGCACGAACGTCCAAGGTTTGGTCTCCGGCTAAAACTGGGGGATGCCGGCCCAGGCTAACCCATCGCCGACGTAAATCCAGTGGCGCGCAATATTATTGCAGCGATAGTGACCTTTGCTGCAATGCACAACGAAACGACTGCGCTTGTTGGATATTTTCTAGCGCATGGGTGCTTGCCGCCTGTCGCAATGCCTGCATATGCTCAGCATGGAAGGCTCCTGTTCACCCCGTTGTATAACCGCGGGTTGACGGCCGAGATGGGGCTCTGACGGCTCGGCGCCCACGCGCCGGGGATGTTTTAATGGTCGCCAAAGCGGCTGGCAACGGAGGGATCGGACGTGACAATCAATCGTAAATTAATGCTCGCCTGCACGGTCATGACGGGAATGGCTGCTCTGTCGGCAGCCCCCGCCTCGGCAAACGACGAATTGCTGCGCCTTCAGGCCGACAAGAACCAGTGGGTGATGCCCACCGGAAACTACGCCAACCAGCGCTACAGCGAACTCGATCAGATCAACGCCAGCAACGCATCCAAGCTGCATCCGGTGTGGTCGTTCTCGACTGGCGTGTTGCGCGGGCATGAGGGCGGGCCGCTGGTGATCGGCGATACGATGTACGTCCACACGCCGTTCCCGAACAATGTCTTCGCACTCGACCTGAACGACAACGGCAAGGTCATCTGGAAGTACGAGCCGCGCCAGGACCCCAGCGTCATTGCCGTGATGTGCTGCGACACCGTGAACCGCGGCGTGGCTTACGGCGACGGCAAGATCATCTTGAACCAGTCCGATGCGACCGTCGTGGCGCTCGACGCCAAGACCGGCCGTGAGCTGTGGCACGTCAAGAATGGCGACCCGGCCAAGGGCGAGACCATGACGATGGCGCCCATGATCGTGAAGGACAAGGTTTTCGTCGGCATTAGCGGCGGCGAGTTCGGCACCCAGGGCCGCTTTACCGCCTATAACCTGAAGGACGGCAGCCTCGCCTGGAACGCCTACTCCGTCGGCCCTGACGACCAGCTCAAGGTGGACCCGCAGAAGACAACCGCGATGGGCAAGCCGATCGGCGCCAACTCGTCGCTCAGCACCTGGCAGGGCGACCAGTGGAAGACTGGCGGCGGCAGCACCTGGGGCTGGTACAGCTATGACCCCGCCCTTAACCTAATCTATTACGGGACCGGCAATCCCAGCACCTGGAACCCGGTCCAGCGCCCCGGCGACAACCGCTGGTCCATGACGATTTTTGCCCGCGACGCCGACACCGGCATGGCAAAATGGGTCTATCAGATGACCCCGCATGACGAGTGGGACTATGACGGGATCAACGAGATGATCCTGGCCGACATCAACGTAAAGGGGAAGCCGACCAAGGCCCTGGTCCACTTCGACCGTAACGGCTTTGGCTACACCCTGAACCGCGAGACGGGCGAGCTGCTCGTCGCCGAGAAGTATGACCCGGCCGTCAACTGGGCGACCCACGTGGACATGCAGACCGGCCGCCCTCAGGTCGTGAATCAGTATTCCACGCAGTTCAACGGCGAAGACAAGAACAGCCGGAACATCTGCCCGGCGGCGCTTGGCTCCAAGGATCAGCAGCCCTCGGCCTTCTCGCCGCGGACCGGCTTGTTCTACGTGCCGACCAACCACGTCTGCATGGACTACGAGCCGTTCAAAGTCAGCTACACGGCTGGGCAGCCCTATGTCGGTGCCACCCTGTCCATGTATCCGCCGAAGGGTGAGAGCAACCTGGGCAACTTCATCGCCTGGGATGCCAGCACCGGCAAGATTGCTTGGTCTGACCCAGAGCCGTTCTCCGTCTGGTCTGGCGCCCTCGCCACTGCGGGCGACATCGTGTTCTACGGCACCCTCGACGGCTACCTGAAGGCCGTGGACGCCAAGACGGGCAAGGAGCTCTATAAGTATAAGACCGCGTCGGGCATCATCGGCAACGTCAACACCTACACCCATGGCGGCAAGCAGTATGTCGCCATACTGTCGGGCGTGGGCGGCTGGGCCGGCATCGGCATGGCAGCCGGGCTAGGCAACGACACGGACGGGCTGGGCGCGGTCGGCGCCTACAAGAGCCTGTCCAACTATACCCAGCTTGGCGGCGTGCTGACTGTGTTCGGCCTCGACTAAGACAGATTGCCGGCCACCCCCTTTTCCAGGGTGGCCGGTTGCCTCCATCAAGAAACAGCCTGCCGCCGTGCCTTGGGCGCCCCGCAAAGCAGGTTCGCCGGCAAACTCCCCTTTTGCTGTTTGCAACTCCTCGGCCCGCAAGGGCCGGGGCTGCTTCCGGAGATTTCGATGCGACATAAGACAGTGCTCGCCCTGTGCGGCCTGGTGTGCGCCGCCCTTGGTGCGGGCGCCATCGTGGCCCGGGATGCCCGGGCGGAGAACGACCCCGTTTACGTCGTCCAGAGTGGAATGGTGGATCAGCACACGTTCAACGGTTATCGCCGCTACGGTGAATCCTGCCACCGCTGCCACGGCCCAGACGGCGCCGGCAGCTCCTATGCGCCGAGCCTCACGGAGTCGCTGAAGAAGCTAAGCTACGATGATTTCGTCAACACCATCGTCAACGGCCGGCAGAACGTCACCAAATCGCAGAACAACGTCATGCCAGCCTTCGGCACAACGGAGGATGTCGTTCTCTACATTGACGACATCTACGGCTACCTGAAGGCCCGTTCCGACGACAAGCTGCCCCGCGGACGTCCGAAGCGCCTCAACGATGCGGACGGCTAACCTTATCGCCGCGGCGGTGCTGGCCGCGGTGAGCCTAGCTGGTCCCGCTTCGGCCCAACGCGCCGAGCTTGTAAACCGTACCGAGCTGCGCGTATGCGCCGATCCCCGTAACCTGCCCTTCTCAGACGAAGCAAAAGAAGGCTTCGAGAACCGTATTGCCGCCGTGATCGGTGCAGACCTCGAACTGCCGGTGTCCTACGTCTGGTTCCCGCAGGTCACCGGCTTCGTCCGCAACACTCTGCGTGCCCGCGAGTGCGACTTGGTAATGGGCGCAGTGTCCGGCGACAGCATCATGGACAGCACCAACCCCTATTACCACACCGGCTACATGCTGGTGACCCGTACTGCTGACGGCATCAGCGCCACCAGCATCGGCGACCCCTCGTTGCGGGATCTCCGCTTTGGCGTCATTGCCGCCACGCCTCCGACTGACCTGCTCCTGCGGCACGACCTTATGGGCAAGATGCGGGCCTACTCCCTGCGCGTGGACACCCGGGTCAGCAATCCCGCCCGCGACATGCTGCGCGATTTGACGGACGGCAAGATTGACGTGGCGCTGGTATGGGGACCGGTCGCCGGATACGCCATCAAGCAGGATCACCTGCCTCTGACCGCCAGGTTCATCGAGCCGGAGCCTGGGGCGCCCCGGCTGGATTATCGCATTGCGATGGGCGTCCGGGCCGGGGAGCCGGAATGGCGGCGGCGGATCAACCAGGCCATCGGTCGCCACGGGCCGGAGATCACGGCGATCCTAGCGGAATACGGCGTGCCCCAACTCGACGCGCAGGGGCGTCCGGCAACGCCGTGACTCCTACTGGCGACCATGGTCACGTGCGTCTCGCCATCCTTGTCCGCGCCGCCCTCTTTGCCCTAGTGCTGGCGTCCGCCGCCGCCCATGCTGATCCCACGGTGCCGGTTCCCGACGGTTATCGTCAGGATGATTACCGTGCCCCCGTCCCCGACAGCGTGCCCGGCGGCGAGGTGCTGCGCCTGACGGCAATGCGGGATTTGATCGCCCACGGCGGCGCCGTCTTGATTGACGTGTTGCCGGCACCTCGGCGTCCCAGCGCCATGCGTCCGGGCACCCCCTGGCTGCCGCAGCCCCACCGCAGCCTGCCGGGTGCGCTGTGGTGGCCGGAGGTCGGGCGCGGCACCCTGCCGGAGGGAGCAGATACCCGCTTCGCCGAGCGGCTACGGGCGGCAACGGCCGGAAACGCCGGGCGGCTGGTCGTATTCTTCTGCGTGAACGATTGCTGGATGAGCTGGAACGCCGCGCGCCGCGCGGCGTCGCTGGGCGTGCGGGCAGGCTGGTTTCCCGAAGGCGTGGACGGCTGGGAGGCGGCCGGCTTGCCAGTACAGCCGGTGCAGGCCGACGAATAGCTTAGGCCTTCCGACACTGAAGCCGATGACTGCCAGGTTCGCGCAGGGAGCAACCTCCTTGATGCCGCAAGACTTTGCTCGCAGGCAAGCCAGCGCAGCCCGTGTCCAAACCTAGCAGGATATCCCCTTAGCTCGTTGGATGAGGACGTCCTGCCCATCCCCGGCCGTTGCCGCCGCACAATCTAAAGCTGTGCCGTTTATACAACTTGACAGCCGGGCAGCAGGATTGTTCGTTGTCGCATACAAACGACCAACAGCGGCCCAGGCGCTGGTAGCAACAATTTTGCAGGTCGGGCGTAGCTCGCACTATGTGCCGGACAACTGGGGATCACGGCTCCAAGGCAGGGCAAGGCTATGCGAAGCGGACGGGACGGCACAGCAACCCTGACCCGACAGGACGACGGCACGTCCGGCCTGCAAGGTCGCCGCGTCCTCTCATGGCGCCAGTGGGACGCCTACGGAGCAGGGGTATATAACCGCGGCGTCGGCGAGGGCATCTGGCGGAGCGGCCAGCACCGCCTCGTGCTGTCCCTGACGCCATCAAAGCCGCTCGAATTGCGAGTGGACGGCGGCCCGGCGCAGCAGATACTGCCCGCCGCCGGCCTGGTCAGCTTCTACCCGGCCGGACCCGCAGTCCGTACGGCAGGCACGGACTCCCGATTCGCCCAGGTGTGCTGGGACCCAGGGCTGCACGACGCGTTTGCGCCGGACCTGCCTAACCGTCCCCAGGCCCACCCGGAGCTGACCTTTCCTGATCCGCTGCTCAGCCAGCTCATGCGGACCCTGGCAGAGGAAATCAGGGACGGCGATGTGGACCGCCTGTTGGCGGACAGCCTGATTGCAGCGCTCGTCATGCGCGTGGCGCAGCGCTTCGGCGTGCCAGCGCCGGCCCGTCTGCCCGCTCTTCCGCGTCCAAGGCTGCGCCGCGTCCTGGATTACATCGAGGCGCACCTTGCACAGGACCTGACCCTGGCGGAATTGGCAGGGGTCGCCTGCCTCAGCCCATCGCACTTCAGCCGCGCCTTCAAGCAGGCGGTCGGCGCCGGTCCCCACCGCTACACGGTGCAGCGCCGGGTCGAGCGGGCGAAAGACCTCCTTCGCGGCACCGACGACACCCTGGCCGGAATCGCCGCCGCGACCGGGTTCGCGGACCAGAGCCACTTCACCGCCGCTTTCCGCCGCGAGGTCGGCCTCACCCCCGGCCGCTTCCGCGCCGTCTCGAGCAGAACCGCAATTCCGTGATAACCCACGGCAAGCCGCTTCAAGGCGCGGCTTGCACCATGCGCTACGCCCTATGCCAAGAAGGGTGGGCCACAGGCATGACGGACGGCAATGCGGCATTGCAGGCACAGGCGCTGCGCGACAGCGCCGCCGCGCTTCTGCACGAGGCAGCGCAGAGCAGCGACCTCGCGCTGCGCGACGCCCTCACCAGCAAGGCCCTGCAGCAGATCGATACGGCACGCCGTCTGCTCGACGGAGCCGACGCCCCTCCATCCCACTGGGTCAAGGGACTGCACTGATGCGCGCATTGATCGCTTTCGCCCTCGTCCTGCTCGCTGTCCTTCCCGCCCGGGCCAGCGAACCCGGCTGGACCGGCCGCTGGGACACGCGCTGGCGCGATGGCGGCGCCCGCATGGAGCTGACGCAGCAGGGCAACCACATCACTGGGTCCTACCCGGCCTACGGCGGGCAGATCGAGGGCGAGGTGACCGGACGCGAGCTGCGCGGCCGCTGGATCGAAGGCAAGCGCACCGGCGGCCTCGGCTTCGTGCTCGCGCCGGACGGCCAAAGCTTCATGGGCCGTTTCGACACCGGCGAATGGTGGACCGGCGGGCGCGTGCAACCCTCCCTGCGCGAGGTCGCCGTGGACCAGGCCGGCGCACGCCAGGCGCTGCGCGCCTTCGTGCTGGCCGGCAACGCCGCCCGTGCCGGCAACCCCGACGAGTGGGCCAAGGCCGCCGCCGTCACCGAGTTCGGCGACAAAGGCGCCGGCATGGCGCCAGGCCAGAAGCTCGCCGCCGCCTGCACCCTGTTCGAGATAGTGGACCAGACGACGTTCCAGCTTTGGGCGATCCCTGGACGCCGCGCCGAGGGCAGCCGCATTGACCTGGAGCTGCATCAGGCCGGCACCGACGCAGTGCTGCCGCTCAGCCTGCTCCGTGGCGAGGACAAGCTCTGGCGGGTAGCAATGCCGGACGGCGACCTGGCGCCGCTGCGCCAGGCCTTGCTGGCGCGGTCCGGCGGCCGCCTGCCGCCCCCGGACGACATGCGCCGCCGCGCAACGCCGCGCGACGCCATGCGCTCCTTCGCCGCGGGGTTCTACGACTGGGACGGCGCCGGCCGGGCGCAGGTGATGGCCGCCCTGGACCTGTCCGGCTACAGCGACGCCACCCGCGCCTACGAGGGAGAGCTGGCCGCGGCCTACCTGAACGAGGCGCTGGACCGCGTCGGCCTGTCCGTGCCGCAGGAGATCCCGGACGACCCGGCCAGCCGCGTCCCCTACACCGTGTTCAGCCACCCCGCCGGGTCCATGGTCCTCGCCCCGACCAACCCGGCCGGCGCCGCCGAAGGCGGAGGCTGGCGCTTCACCGCCGACACCGTCCGCTCGGCCCGCGACCTCTACACCGCCATCGAGGAAATGCCGGAGGTTGACGGCGACGCGCTGCCTGACGTGCCCGCCCCCTACTTCCAGCTTCACCGCTGGGTGCGCGGTGTGGCGCCCAGCCTGTTCGCCCGCATCGGCCCGCTGGAGGCATGGCAGGGCATCGGCGTCCTGATCCTGCTGGCCGCCAGCTTCGTGGTGGCCTTCGCCGCCGGATGGGTGCTGCTAGCCGCGCTGCGCCGCGCCGTGGGCGGCCGCCAGTTGGCGTCCGAGCACGAGTTCCGCTGGCCCCTGCGCCTGTTGCTCGCCTTCACCCTGTTCCATGTCGCCGTCCCGTTCCTGGGCCTGCCGGAGGAGGCAAAGCGCGTCACCACCGGCGCCACCGGAGTCATCCTGACAGTGGCGGCGATGTGGGGCGGCTGGAAGCTGATTGACACCCTCGGCGCCGGTGCGATCCGGCGGGGGGAAGCCAGGTCCGGCACCGTGGATGGCATCCTGGTGTCGCTGGTGCTGGGCGCGGTCAAGCTCGTGCTGCTGGCGGGCGGGCTGCTGTTCATCGCCGACGCCCTGTCCATCCCGTACGAAGGCGTGCTGGCCGGCCTCGGCATCGGCGGCCTGGCGGTGGCCTTCGCCTCCAAGGAAACCCTGTCCAACGTGTTCGGCACCGGCATCCTGGTGGCCGACCGTCCGTTCCGCCGCGGCGACTGGATCGAGGCCGGCGAGGCCAAGGGCACCGTCGAGCATGTCGGCATACGCTCCACCCGCATACGCACCGGCGACGACAGCCTGATGTTCGTGCCGAACGGCAAGCTGGCGGACGCGACGGTGAACAACCTCGGCACCCGCCGGCACCGGGTCGCAAAAGCCAAGCTGCAAGTGGCGCATGGAACCGGCGCGGACCAGCTCGCGGCCTTCATGGCCGCCCTGTCCGCGCTAGTCCCGGACGTACCGCATGTGCAGCCCGGCTCGGTCCAGGCGGGCGTCGCGTCCATCACCCCGGACGGGATCGAGGTCGAAGTGTCGTGCTGCCTCGACGTGCGCTCCGCCGCCGATGAGCGGGCGGACAAGACGGCACTGATGCTCGGCGTGCTGCGCCTGGCCAACCGGATGCGCGTTCGGCTGGGCGACCTCGACTACGCCACGCCCGAGCTGGGCGCTGCGGCAGAGTGAACAACCAACAACAAGGAAACCCAGACATGACCAACGACTTGCAACGCCGCCTGACGGCGGAATTCTTCGGCACGTTCTGGCTGGTGTTCGGCGGCTGCGGCGCCGCCGTCATCTCGGCCGCATTCCCCCAGCTTGGCATCGGCTTCGTCGGCGTGTCGTTCGCCTTTGGGCTGACGGTGCTGACGATGGCCTACGCGGTCGGGCACATCAGCGGCGGGCACTTCAACCCGGCCGTAACGCTCGGCCTGTGGTCCGCCGGCCGCTGCGCCAATCACCATGTCGTCCCCTACATCATAACGCAGGTCGTGGGCGCGGTATGCGCCTCTGCGGTGCTTTACCTGATCGCCTCCGGCAAACCCGACTGGGTGCCCGCCGGCTTCGCCAGCAACGGCTACGGCGACCTCAGCCCGGGCAAGTACAGCATGGTGTCGTGCTTCCTGGCCGAGCTGCTGCTGACCTTCTTCTTCCTGCTGGTCATCATCGGCACGACCTCCAAAGGTGCCGCGACCGGGTTCGCCGGCATCCCGATCGGGCTGGCGCTTGTGCTGATCCACCTGATCTCCATCCCGATCACCAACACCTCCGTCAACCCGGCGCGCAGCACGGCGCCAGCCTTGTTCGCCGGCGGCGGCGCCATCCTGCAGCTCTGGCTGTTCTGGATCGCGCCGATTGCCGGGGCGATGATCGCGGGCATGCTCGGCCGGATGCTGTTCGCCGACAGCTCGATAGACGAGACGACGGTGGTGGAAGAGCGGCGGTCGGCGGCATAATCCAGCCTCCTGCCGCGCCAACCCGTCCCGTGATAGCGGGCCGGTGAAGGTGCGGCAGTCCAGGGGTCGCCAGAACGGACACCCGTTGCTGATGACCCCTGGACCTCCGCGTCGCCTGCTTTTCCTGGAGGCAGATCGCGGATCATGCCAACCGCCTTGGCCTGACCATTAACGAACTGTCATTGCGAGCCGCCTGCGGCGTGGCAATCCAGAGGCCTCCAGCAATGTGCCGAATGCTCCTGCCTCACCGCCTCGTTCCCGCTCCTCGCATCGGCGTAGGGCGGGCAAGCGAAGCGCCACCCGCCGCAACAGGGTTCGGCGTCCAAGCAGGGTGCGCCCCGCCCCCCTTAACGCACCGCCACCCTCGCCCGCCCAGCCCCTTCGTCGCCCGGCATCAAGCCCCAAGCATCGCCCGCGCCTGCGCTGCATCGGCAACGATCTGGCCGCGCAGCTCGTCGAACGAGTCGAACTTGCGCTCGGCCCGCAGGAAGCTATGCAGGGCAACAGCCACCTCCTGCCCATACAGGTCCCCCGTCCAGTCGAACAAGTGCGCCTCCACCCGGCTGATCGCCCCCTCCGCCACCGTGGGCCGGCGGCCGATATTGGCGACGCCCGGAACCTCCGACCCGCCCGGCAACCGCACAGTGACGGCATAAACCCCGCGCGCCGGCTCCAGATGCCGCCCCAGCGGCACGTTCGCAGTCGGGAAACCGATGGTGCGCCCGCGCGCGTCGCCGTGCGTGACCGCGCCGCGCACCGCCCAGGGCCGTCCCAGCTCCAGCGCCGCACGCTCGGGATAGGCGTCTTGCAGCAGCCGGCGGATGCGCGTGCTGCTGATCGGCGTCCCGCCTTCCAGCAGCGGCGGCGCCACCGTCAGGCCGATCCCCAACGCCTCGGCCCGCACCGCCAGGAACCCCACGTCCCCGCCCCGCCGGTGACCAAATGCGAAGTCAGGCCCGCAGGTCAGGTGCGCCGCGCCGATCCCTCGGTGCAGCACGTCCGCCACGAACTCCCCCGCCGTCAGGCCGGAAAATCCGGCGTCAAACGGCAGCTCATACAGCACCTGCACCCCCAGCGCCGCCAGCGCCGCCCGCCGCTCCGCCGCCAGGGTCAGACGGAACGGAGGATCATCCGGACGGAAATGCTCGCGCGGATGCGGCTCAAACGTCAGTACCCCCAGCGGAGCATCCGGCCGGGCAGCATGCGCGGCGCGCAGCACATGGGCATGGCCCAGATGCACCCCGTCGAAGTTGCCCAGCGCAACGGTGGCGCCGCGCAACGCCGAGGGCAGCCCCTCCCAGGTCCGGACGACCTCCATGCCCTAGGCACGGCTGCTGGGCAGCACGTCGGCGCTGCGGCTGCGCGGCAGCACGACCGCCTCGCCGTCAATCACCACCTTGCCGCGCGCCTTGCACACCGTGCGCAGCGTCGCCTGCCGCTTGGCCGCGTCCAGGGACGTGACCTCCACCGTCGCCGTCACCGTATCGCCGATGCGTACGGGCCGGCGGAAGCGCAGCGTCTGCTCAAGATACACCGTGCCGTAGCCGGGCAGCCGGGTGCCCATCACCGCGCTGATCAGCCCGGCGGACAACATGCCGTGCGCCACCCGCTCCTTGAACACCGACGTTGCCGCCGCCTCCGCGTCCATATGAACCGGGTTGGTGTCCAGGCTGACCGCTGCGAACAGCAGGATATCGGCGTCGGTGATCGTCTTGCCCATGCTCGCAGTCTGACCCACCTGCAAGTCCTCGAACGCATACCCGTCCATGCCAACCCCTACGCACCCTCGTTGGACAAGGCATGGACGCGGTGCGAAGGTCAAGCCAGCAACGGGAGCATTGGATGCCGCAAACCCAGGTGGGCACCTCCGAGGACATGCTGGCCGAGCTGGCCGGCTGGGTGTGGCAGGAAACCCCCACCACCGACGCTGCCGCGGTGAACGTCCTGATGGACCAGGCCGAGGCCGGGCTGGCCCAGGCCGGCGCCGCCATCACCCGCATCCCCGGCCGCGACGGCTACGGCGGCAACCTCCTGGCCCGGACCCCGGACCCCTCTGCGGCCCGCAACGTGAAGCCGGTCCTGCTGATCGGCCACCTCGACACCGTGTGGCCGCACGGCACCCTAGTCGCCATGCCCTACCGTGTGGACGGCGACCGCGCGCACGGACCCGGCATCTACGACATGAAGGCCGGCAGCTTCCTCGCCTTCCACGCCCTCCGCTCCATCCTCGCGCAAGCCATCCGCACCCCGCGTCCCATCACCCTCCTCCTGACCCCCGACGAGGAGGTCGGCAGCCCCACCAGCCGCACCCTGATCGAGCAGGAAGGCGCCGCCTCCGAATGCGTGCTCATCATGGAGCCAGCCGCCGCCGACGGCTCCTGCGTCATCGCCCGCAAGGGCGTCGGCCGCTTCGCCCTGCACGTGACAGGCGTCAGCGCCCACGCCGGCGGCTGGTTCCAGGACGGCGCCAGCGCCGTCGTCGAGCTGGCCCGGCAGATCGAGCGCATCCACGCCATGGTGGACCTGCCCGCCGGCATCACCCTGAACGTCGCCCCGGTCTGGGGCGGCTCGCGCCCGAACGTCATCGCCGCCGACGCCGGCTGCGAAATAGACCTGCGCGTGCCAACCGTCGAAGCCGGCGCGCGGTTGGAAGCCGCGCTGCTGGCGCTGCAGCCCTTCGACCCCCGCTGCGCCGTCCGGGTCGAGGGCGGGATGAACCGCCCGCCGATGCAGGAAAGCCCCGACAACCTCGCACTCTACGAGCGCGCCCGCAGCCTCGCCGGCTTCCAGCTCGGCAAGCAGCACCGCGGCGGCGGCTCCGACGGCAACTTCACCGCAGCGCTCGGCGTGCCGACCCTGGACGGCCTGGGCTGCCCCGGCGACGGAGCCCACGCCAGCCACGAACACATCCAGTGGCGCCAGCTCGCCCCCCGCGCCGCGTTGCTGGCCGGCCTCTTGGAAACCCTGTAAACCCATGGATCGCCACCACGACGCCGCCCGCCTGCTGCTCAGCGCCCGGCGCGACCTCACGCAACGCCTGAACAGCCTCCCCGAGGTGATGCGCCCGCAAACCGAGGAGCAAGCCTACCTCGTCCAGCGCGCCGTTATGGCCGAGTTAGGCGGCATCGGCGGCTGGAAAGTCGGCTCGCCGCGTCCGGATGGCCCGGTGAACTGCTCGCCGCTGCCGGCCACCGGCATCCAAGACAGCCCCGCCCAGGTGTCCGGCTCCGACCGCGTAGTCGAGGCGGAGATCGCCGTCCGCATCGGCCGCGACCTGCCGCCGCAGGACGCGCCCTACAGCCGCGACGACATCCTGGCGGCCATCGCCTCGGCCCATCCCGCCATCGAGGTGCTGCAAAGCCGCTACGTGGACGCCAACGCCGTGGACCCGCTCTCGGCCCTGGCGGACAGCCTGTCGCATTTCGGCCTGGTGGTCGGCGCCCCCATCCCAAACTGGCAGGCGCTGGACCTCCGCGCGGAGCAGGTCCGCCTGATTATCGGTGGCGCCGAGATAAAGCGCGGAACCGGCAACCCCGCCGGCGACATGATCCGCCTGGTGCTGTGGCTGGCGAACGAGGGCGCCCACTGGGCCGGCGGCCTGCGGGCCGGGCAGGTGGTGACGACCGGAAGCTGGACCGGCAAGGACCCGGTGCCGCCCGGCGGCGAGGCGCAGATCGTGTTCGACAGGGCAGGGGAGTCCGCAGTGCGGTTCGCCGCATGACCCTGGCGTTGGTGGTCGGCACCGGCCCAGGCCTGTCGGCCAGTTTCGCCCGCGGCCTGGCACGGGCCGGCCACCAGGTCGCGCTGGCGTCCCGGCGCACCGACAAGCTGGCGGACTTGGCGCATGAAACCGGCGCCACCCTGCACGCCTGCGACGCCGCCGATCCCGCTTCGGTGGCGGCGCTGTTCGCCGAGGTGGGTCAGCCCAGCATCGTGCTCTACAACCCCAGCTATCGCACCCGAGGCCCCTTGGTGGACCTGGACCCGGCAGAGGTCGCGCGCAGCCTCGCCGTCACCGCCTTCGGCGCCTTCCTGGTGTCGCAGCAGGCCGCACGCGGGATGCTGGCCGCAGGCGGCGGCACGATCTTCCTGACCGGAGCATCCGCAGGCGTCAAAGGATTTGCCCAGTCCGCCCCCTTCGCAATGGGCAAGTTCGCCCTCCGCGGCCTGGCCCAGAGCATGGCGCGGGAGCTGCACCCGCAGGGCATCCACGTCGTCCACGTCGTCGTGGACGGCGGCATCCGCGCCACCGGACGCCCGGTGCCGGCGGACAAGCCGGACAGCCTCCTCGACCCCGACGCCATCGCCCAGACCATGCTGGACCTGCTGGCGCAGCCGCGCTCATGCTGGACCGACGAGATCGCAGTGCGCCCTTGGGTAGAACGGTTCTAGCCAGCCTTCTGATGACCTGCCTCACCGACCTTCCCACTCCCTGCCTCGTCCTGGACCGCTCCGTCCTCGCCCGCAACCTCACCATCATGGCCGCCGCCCTGGCCCGGCACGGCGTCCCGCTCCGCCCGCACACGAAAACCGCCAAGAGCATGGACGTCGCCCGCATGGCCCTGGCCGGCCAGCCCGGCAGCATCCCCCCGCGTGGCATCACCGTCTCCACCCTGGCGGAGGCCGAACACTTCGCCGGCCACGGCATCACCGATATCCTCTATGCCGTCGGCATCACCCCCGCCAAGCTGGACCGCGTGGCAGCGCTGCGCCGGGCCGGAGCCGACGTGCTGGTCATCACCGACGATCCCGGCACCGCAGCCGCCATCGCCGCCCATCCCGCAGGCCTGGGCGCCCTGGCCGAGGTGGACAGCGGCGAGCACCGCGGCGGCGCCTCTCCGGACGACGCCCGGCTGATGGAGGCCGCCACCCGGCTCGGCCCCGCAATGCGGGGTGTAATGACCCACGGCGGCCACAGCTACGCCGGACGCTCGGAGGCGGACATGGAGGCAGTCGCGGAGCAGGAGCGCGCCGCAGCCGTCGGCGCGGCAGAGCGGCTGCGTGCGGCCGGGCACGCGGTCGGGATCGTCTCTGTCGGCAGCTCCCCCACCGCGCTGCACGCCCGGCACCTGCAAGGCGTCACCGAGGTCCGGGCCGGCGTCTATATGTTCGGCGACCTGTTCCAGGCCAGCATCGGCACCCACGCGCAGAAGGACATCGCCGTGACCGTGCTGGCCTCCGTCATCGGCCTGCGCCCAGCGGAACACCGGCTGCTCGTGGACGCCGGCGGCCTCGCGCTATCAAAGGACCGCAGCACCCAGCCAACGACCGACCTGGGCTTCGGCTTGATGCTGGACGCACTAGGCCGCCCGGCCTATGGCCGCTCCGTCGTGGTGCAGGCCTATCAAGAGCATGGCGTCATAGCGCTCGACCCAGCGCTGCCCTTCCCGGACCTCCATATCGGCAGCCTCGTGCGCATCGCGCCCAACCACGTCTGCATGACAGCCGCCGCCCACGACCGCTACTGGGTCGTGGACGCGTCGGACAAAATCATAGCGGAGTGGCCGCGGGTAAACGGTTGGTAGGCTGCCGTCCGCTTCGCCTCGTCCGTTGTCTCAAACCAACGGCCATCCGCTCTGACCGGTTCTCTCGTCATTGCGAGGCACACAGCGCCGCGGCAATCCAGGGCCGCCAGCACGGTACTCCCGGCGCGGAACATCCGCTGGACCCGCCCGGAGTCCACTCAAGCAGGCTCGCACGCGCCGGTCAAAACGTCTGCGAGCCGCCGCCAACTTCACCCCGCATTGGGCGCTGCACCGGCTAATCTGTCGCGCATCAGGCCAAGGGCAGCGCGCCAGCGCCGTATTCCGCACCGCGCGCGGCAGCTCCCCTGCGGCGGGCGTGAACAGGCCATCCGCTTTGCCGGCCCAAGGCACCGCCACCATGGCCCACTCCGCAAACACCCGCTCCGGCGCTTCCGAGAACTCATGCAGCACGACCCGGCGGTGGCGCAAATCTCGGCAGATGCGTTCGAACGCTGCTTCGAGCCTGCCGACCTCACCTTCCAGCACCTGGACGAACAGGCCGTCCACGAACAGCAGCGCCCCGGTCAGCCCGTCGCGCTCGTTCCGGCACTGCGCGGCAGCGACGATGGCGGCCACCCGGTCCCTCACGTCCGTTTCCGTTCCGGTGATCAGGCTTTCGCTCTGATACAGCAGGCGCTGGATCGGCATCACGCCGGCACCGCCCCGGCTGCAAACATTGCAGCTGCGAACATCGCAACCAGCTCGTCTTGCGGCACCGGCCGGCTGAACAGATAGCCCTGCGCCTGGTCGCACCCCTCGGACGTGATGAAGCGCATCTGCGCCGCCGTTTCCACGCCCTCCGCCGTGGTCGCCATGCCTAGGCTGGTGCTCATCGTCACAACTGCACGCAGGATGGCGACGCAGCCGGCATCGCCCGGGATTTGCCTGATGAAGGACTGGTCAATCTTGATCTTGTCGAACGGATACTGCCGCAGGTAGCTGAGCGACGAATAGCCCGTCCCAAAGTCGTCCAACGCGATCCGTATCCCCAGCGCGTGCAGACGGTTCAGCGTGTCCAGCGTCGCCGCCCCGTCCTGCAGCAGCACGCTCTCGGTCACTTCCAATTCCAGCCGCCACCCCGGCAGGCCGGTGTCCCTGAGCACGGCGGCAACCATCTCAGCCAGCTTCGGGTCGCGCACCTGGACCGGCGACAAGTTGACGGCGACCCGCAAATCGTCCGGCCAATCCAGGGCGTCGCGGCAGGCCGTGTGCAGGACCCACTCGCCCAGGCCGACGATCAGGCCGGTCTCCTCCGCAACGGGGATGAACTCGCCCGGCGGGATCATGCGCCCTGCCGGGTCGCGCCAGCGCAGCAGCGCCTCCGCCCCGTCGTAGCTGCCGGTGCGGGTGTTCACCTGCGGCTGATAGTGGACCTCGAACTCGTTGCGCTGCACGGCCCGGCGCAGGTCCGACTCCATACGCCGGCGTGCGTGTATCCGGGCGTCCATCCCCGGCTCGAACAGACGGTAGGTGCCATTGCCGTCATCCTTGGCGCGCACCAGCGCCATCTCGGCGTGGCGGCCCAGTGTGCCCGGGTCGGCCCCGTCGCCGGGATGCAGGGCCACGCCGGCACTGGCGCCAATGTCGAACACGCGGCCATTGATGAGGTAGGGCCGGGACAGCAGATCCACGACAAGGTCTGCCAGATGATGGACCCGTTCCGCCGATCCCACGCCTTCCGCCACCAGCGCGAACTCGTCGCTGCCCAGGCGTGCAACGAAGTCGCACTCGCGCAGGACCGACCGCAGCCGGCCCGCCACCCGCTGCAGCAAGTCGTCTCCCGCATCATGGCCGAACAGGTCGTTCACCACCTTGAACCGGTCGAGGCCGAGCGCAATCAGCGCGAAGCCGCCGTCTCCTGCCCGGTGCGATGCGCAGCGGGCTGCCAGGACGGCGTTGTAACGTGCACGGTTAGGCAGGTCCGTCAGCGTGTCGGTGGCGGCCAGGCGGCGTGCCTCCTGCTCCGACCGCAAGCGTTCGCGCTGGTCGCGCACCGCGATGACCAGGTGCGGGCGCCGGTCCAGCGTCACCGTCTGCGCGATCACCCGCACCGGGACGGTCTCGTGCGCCAGTTGCAGCACCCCATCCGCTTCGCAGTCGAGCGGCACGGTCTGCGGCCTCAAACCCGGCAGCAACGCATCCAGCCCGCACCCAAGATAGGATTCCCGCGGGTTGGGCAGCAGCCGGGCCAGGCTGCCGTTCACGCCAATGATCTTGTCCCCGTCCAGGATCAGCAAGCCTTCCAGCGCGATATCGGCCAGGTCGCACATGCGCTGCCGCTCCGCACGGCCACGCCACGCCGCGCCCAGGTGCAGCCGCTGCGCCAACAGCACCAGACCCAGAATCACCAGCGCCGCCTGCGACACGAGAAGGAACAGCACGGTGGTGGGCAGCGTCCCGGTCGGCAGCGCCACGCCGGGCTCATAGGCCGCCGTCAGCGAGGCCATGCCGGTAAAATGCGTGCCTAGCACCGCAGCCGCCATCAGCGCCGCCGGAACCAGCACGGCAGCGTGGTTACGGCAACGATGGACGGCGACGCCTGCCAAGGCGCCCAACGCCGCCCCAATCAGGACCGATGCCGCAACCCCGCCCATGTCCCATCGCAAGCTGCCCGTCACCCGGTAGCCTGCCATCCCCGTGTAGTGCATCACTGCTACAGCCAGCCCGACCACCATGCCGCCGGTGGCCCGCAACGCCAGCCCATGCGCCTCGACCAGCAGGATATCGCCAATTGCCACGAGCACCAGCGCCACCAGGTAGGACGCCACCGTAGGGCCGGCCAGGACCGCCCAGGGCATCCCAGGACTGAAGGCCAGCATAGCGAGGAAGTGGGTGGCCCAGATCGCCGTGCTGGTGGCCGCGACCGCCGTAGCAACCCAGGCCAGGCGCCCGCGTCCAGCCGGCGTCTGCGCGGCCTGCCGGCAGAGCACGGCATTCGCATACGCGCCGAGCAGGCAGATCAAAGACGCCACCACGACCATCGCCGTGTCGTGCTGAGTGGTCAGACAGGTATAGACGGAGCGCATCTGCAAGTCCGGAGGTTTATCTCACGCTATAGGACGCCCCCTTAATGAGTTCCGAACAGAAATGATCGGATTTCTTCAGCAAGGTGAGGCACACTAAGCTGCCGGCCATGCTGCCCTGCCCAAACTAATCGTAACCGCCCTCAACGCCACCTCTGGCGTCCGTTGAGGATTGCCAGGCAGTTGCCTCCAATTGATCGCTTTTCTGGCACTCGATGTCGGCCGGACTTCCAACGTGCGTCTTGTAGTCACCCGCCCTGGCTACACGCGCCGCCCGCCGGTGAACGCGTGACATCCTACTCCGCGGCCGCTGCCATCCGGGTGCGGGCGGCATAGGCAGCAACCCGGGCGCCAAACTGCCGGGCGGTCTCAAGATCACCGGGCAGGGGACCCTCATCGGGCGAGCTGTCGGACGGGCTTTCCGCCATCGCCCCGCTGAAGGCTCCCAACCAGTTCAGGTCGTTGCGGTTCGCGGCCTTCGTGCTGGACGGCAGCATCCCGGTCCCGATCCACACCATGCTGTGCTGCATCGCCAGGTGATACAGGTAGTCCAGCGTGCCCGCCTTGTCGCCGTTCACGGAGGCCGAGTTGGTGAAGCCGGCAGCCACCTTGTCCTTCCACAACTGGCTGAACCACGGCTTGCTGCTGGCGTCAGCGAACTTTTTGAACTGCCAGGACACGCTCCCCATGTAGGTCGGTGACCCCATGATGATGGCGTCGGCGGCTTCCAAGGCCTCCCAAGTGCCATCTGGGAGGTTGCCCTCGGCGTCTATGGAATAAAGCGTTGCGGTCCCGCCAGCTGCGGCGCCGTCCCGCACGGCCTCGGCCTGTTTGGCAGTATGGCCATAGCCGCCATGGAACACGATGGCGATGCTGGTCATGATGAACGCTCCCCAGGTTGCAGTCCAGAACGTGGGAGCACAGATGAAACCATGCAAGTTACAGCTTGATTGGTCCGCTGGAGTGCCATCGTCCTGACCACCACACCGTCTGCGCCTCAAACAGGCTCTCAGCATGGCACACCCGGGCCGTAGCATTTGCAGGGCGGAACGCCAGCGCCCTCCGCATCAGCCCGGCGCTGCCCTAAGACGGATGGCGCGTCACTGATCCGCCCCGCGCCGTCCACGTGGGAGCACCGTTCCCAACGTTGCCCGTCGTTATCAGGTCAGCACGGCCTTCACCGGCCGCAACGGCGCCGGCAGGTCCGTCTCGCCCAAGCCCTCCAGGATTTCGATCTCGATGGTCCGCACCAGGGCATTCATCGGCACCGTGTTCTGCCGCAGCACGAACGGCTCCTCCAGCTCGTCGCCCAGCGCGTCGAGGCCAAAGAACGCATACGCCAGGATCGCCGCGACAACCGGCGCCATAACCCCCGTCGTGCCAACCAGGGCAAAAGGCAGCAGCAGGCAGAACAGCCAAGCCGTGCGGTGCAGCAGCAGCGTGTAGGCGAACGGCGTCGGCGTGCTGCGGATGCGCTCGCACGCCGCCTGCACGGCGCACAGCCCGCTCACATGCGCCTCCAGCCCGGCGAAGTTGATGTCGGTAATCTCGCCACGCCGCAAGCACGCCGCAAGCTCCGCCGTCATCGCGCGCAGGATGGCGTCGGACGGATTGCTGCGTCCGCGCAAGCGCCTCGCCTCGTCCGGCGGCAGCCAAGCCTCGGCCGCCTGCTGCTCGTCCGCCCCGCGCAGCCGGGCCGCAAGCGCGTACGCAAAACCCGCGATCCGCCGTGCTGCCCGGCGCTGCAACTCCGGGTCCGGCGGCAGCAGCGCCGCCATCGCGCGGCCAAGGCAGCGCGCGTCGGTGAGAAGCTGCCCCCACTGCTTCCGCGCCTCCCACCAGCGGTCATAACAGGCGTTATTGCGGAACCCGAGAAAGATGGACAGCCCAAGGCCAAGCAGCGTGAACGGCGTCGGCGACAGCTCCGGCAGCACGCCCGGGCGGAAGTGGTGTGTCAGGGCCACGCCAGACGACACGGCGGCGATAACAAGAACCCGCGGCGCGATCAACGGGACGATGGAGCCGCGCAGGGTAAACAGCAGGCCGAGCGCGCTTGGCCGGGGACGGACGATCATGGGTTAGGGAAAAAGAAAACACATAGTGGGAAAGGATAGGCTGCAATGATCTGGCCGCAACTTACTCGTTCGAGATATATGCTCACCCGGACTGCCCTGCCGGAGTGAGTCTATCCGCGGCGTCACCGGGCACCTGAGCCGAGTTTAGCCCGCGGCTGTCTGCCATAAGGTGAAACAGCAGCTTCTTAGGCTTGGTCTTGGAAGATTTTCTGCTGGAAGCGTTTGCTACAAACCGACGTATGTCAGTCAGGTCAGACACTACATCCAATGGTGCAGTCAATGCGTCACTTAAAAACTCCCCCTTGAGAAGGGCGGAGGATCGGAGTGCTTCATAAAACGCATCCATCAAACCAAGGTAAACGATCTGCCCGATCTCTCCCAGTAAATGCTTGTCGCTTTTAATGTCAAAGGCGTAAAATTCTACAACGCTATGCGTGCTAATGGAACCAACCTCTAAACTTATTTTCGCCGCTTCGCGCATAGCTAGTTTCAGAATTCCTTGAGCCAGTCTATCATTTCTAATTTCGATATAACGGTCCGCATCCGCGAACAGTTCGTAATTTATCGGCTCCGAAAGATGCCCGTCAAGCAACGTGAAGCTGGTGGGCAGATCAGGCGTCATCACGAGATAATCTTGAAGGTGATTACCAACTTCAACTCCTGCTCGATTTCATCAGCACGTTGACGCGCATCGGCAGTATATCCACGGCAAAACAGAAATATATCTGTTAGAACCGACGGATTGCTGCGGTATTTTGCCCGTAAAGACGCTCCAACTATTTGATCCATCATTGGTCCATCAATCCTATAGTTCTTGTACTCCAACGTCATTATGATCTTGGGCGAATATGCCATAAAAGATCACGCCTCAGTCTCGATGATAATCTTTCTTACCTTAGTCGCAACGCTCTTTGCGGCAGCTTCGGTGCTGGCCTCTATCTGTATCACCAAGTCCAAACCACCATCTTTGCCTCTTTGCCTGAAATTCTCCAAATTTACAATATTTCCTTTCATATCTTTCAAAGTCACAGTGGAGAAGCCAGATAAGCGTCGAATAATCTTTTCAGTAAAATAAAACTGAAACTCGAATCCTCTCTACGATAAGGATAGCGAGTCGTCCTCAACAAACGCAAGGCCAGAATTGTGGCCTATTCTGACCTTGGTCATATGTCCCCCAGAGCATGTTCGGATCAAACTACTTCGTCTGACCGAACAAGTGCTCGTAAAAACAGCGGCTAGGGCAAGTTTGGCGCGGCTGTCCGCGTCGAACCTGCTCTAAGCCGTCCGATCCCCTCCAACCCCCAGCGCCGCCTGCGCCGCCGCCAGCCGCGCCACCGGCACCCGGTACGGGCTGCAAGACACATAATCCAGCCCAACCTCCTCGCAGAACGCAATGCTCGCCGGGTCCCCGCCGTGCTCGCCGCAGATCCCCATCTTCAGTTTGTTCTTCACGTGCCGCCCCTTCTCCGCGGCCATCCGAACCATCGCCCCCACGCCCTCCACGTCAATGGACACAAAGGGGTCCTTCGGTAGTATCCCCGCATCCACGTACGCCGGCAGGAACCGCCCGGCATCGTCGCGCGACAACCCGAACACCGTCTGCGTCAGGTCGTTGGTCCCGAACGAGAAGAAGTCCGCAATCTCCGCGATCTTGTCCGCCACCAGCACCGCCCGCGGCAGCTCGATCATAGTCCCAACCAAGTACTCGATGCTCTGCCCCTGCTCCCGGAACACGTCCGCCGCCACCTTGTCCACCAGCGCGCGGGTGATCTCCAGCTCGCGCCGCGTGCCGATCAGCGGGATCATCACCTCCGGCACCGGCGCCTCCCCAGTCTCGCGAGCCGCCGCAATGGCGCCCTCAAAAATAGCCCGCGCCTGCATCTCATAGATCTCAGGGAACGTGATCCCCAAACGGCACCCGCGATGTCCCAGCATCGGGTTCGCCTCCGAAAGCTCGGCCGCCCGGCGCCGCACATACTCCAAATCCTGGCCCGACGCCGCCGCCACATCCGCCAGCTCGCTCTCCGCGTGCGGCAGGAACTCATGCAGCGGCGGGTCCAGCAGCCGGATCGTCACCGGCAGCCCATGCATGATCCGGAACAGGTCAATGAAGTCCCCGCGCTGGAACGGCAGCAGCTTGTCCAGCGCCGCCCGGCGCCCAGCCAAGTCGTCCGCCATAATCATCTGCCGCACCGCGCCAATCCGCTCCGGCGCAAAGAACATATGCTCCGTCCGGCACAGCCCGATCCCCTCCGCCCCAAACTTGCGCGCGGTCTCCGCATCCAGCGGCGTCTCAGCATTGGTCCGCACGCCCAACCGGCGCACCTCGTCGGCCCAGCCCATCAGCGTGGCAAAGTCGCCGGACATTTTCGGCTCGACCATCGCCACCGAACCGGAGAACACCTCGCCCGTCGCCCCGTCCAGGGTGATCATCTCCCCAGCGCGTATGGTTTTCCCCCCGGCCGAAAGGGTCTGCGCCCCATAATCCACGCTGATCCCGCCAGCCCCCGCCACGCACGGCCGGCCCATCCCGCGAGCCACCACCGCCGCATGGCTCGTCATCCCGCCGCGGGTCGTCAGGATCCCGCGCGCGGCGTGCATCCCGTGTATGTCCTCCGGACTCGTCTCGATGCGTACCAGCACCACCGACTCGCCCTTGCCCGAGCGCATCTCCGCCTCGTCCGAGTTGAACACCGCTACCCCCGAAGCCGCCCCAGGACTGGCCGGCAGCCCCTTGCCGAACAGGGTGCGCGCCGCCTTGGGGTCCAGCGTCGGATGCAGCAATTGATCGAGCGACGCCGGGTTGACCCGCTTCACCGCCTCCCGCCGGTCAATCAGCCCGGCCTCCGCCATCTCCACCGCAATCCGCAACGACGCCGCAGCCGTCCGCTTGCCGCTACGGGTTTGCAGCATATACAGCTTGTTCTGCTGCACCGTGAACTCGATGTCCTGCATATCGAGGTAATGGTGCTCCAGCTTCTCCCGCACGCGCACCAGATCGCCATAGGCGCTGGGCAGCGCCTCCTCCATGCTGACCTCGCCGGGGTGCGCCCGCAGCTTGGACAGCGGCTGCGGCGTCCGTATCCCCGCCACCACATCCTCGCCCTGCGCATTCACCAGGAACTCGCCATAAAAGATGTTCTCGCCCGTGCTGGGATCGCGGGTGAAGCACACGCCGGTGGCGCAGTCCTGCCCCATGTTGCCGAACACCATCGCCTGCACGTTGACAGCCGTGCCCCAGGTCGCAGGAATATCGTGCAGCCGGCGATACGTGTTGGCGCGCGGATTCATCCAGGACCCGAACACCGCGCCGATGGCGCCCCAAAGCTGCTCCCAAGGGTCCATCGGGAAGGGCGCCCCGCGCTCCTTAGCCACCATCTCCTTGTATTCGGCAACCACCGCCTGCCAATGCGCCGGCGACAGCGCCGTATCCTCGATCACGCCGGCATCCAGCTTGGCGTTCTCGATGATCTCCTCGAACCGGTGGTGGTCCACGCCCAGCACGACCGACCCATACATCTGTATGAACCGCCGATAGCTGTCCCAGGCAAACCGGGAGTCTCCGCTGGCCGCCTCCAGCCCGCGCACCGTCTCGTCGTTCAAACCGAGGTTCAGCACCGTGTCCATCATCCCCGGCATGGACACCCGCGCGCCCGACCGCACGCTGACCAGCAACGGCTTGGCCGCATCGCCGAACGTCAGCCCGACCGCCCCCTCGACCAGCGCCAGCGCGGCACGGACCTGGGCATCCAAATCACCCGGATACTTGCGGCCGTTATCATAATACGCCGTGCACAGCTCGGTCGTGATCGTGAAGCCCGGCGGCACCGGCAGGCCGATGGTGGCCATCTCCGCCAAGTTGGCGCCCTTGCCCCCCAGCAGGTTCCGCATATCCGCCCGGCCCTCGTCATGTCCGGCGCCAAAGCTGTAAACCCACTTGGTCATGTTTCCTGGCCTTCAATCTGGGAGAAATCGGCAGCGCGGCCCATCGCAGCGGGCACACGGGCAAGCAGGCGCAAACGGTTTCGCCGCAGCGCCGGGTCCGGCGCGTTGACCGTTACTTGATCGAAAAATGCGTCAAGATTTTGACGCAGTGCAGCAAGAGCAGTCATTGCATCGGCATAGCGTTCGGCGGCAATGCTGGTTTCCACCGCCGGCTCCGCCGCGTCCAGCGCTGCGGACAGCGCCTCCTCCTCCGGCTGCAGCAGCAGCGCCGGGTCAACCGGCCCGGCATGGGGGCCGTCACGCTTGTCTTCGATGCGGAGGATATTGGCCGCACGCCGGCTGGCCATCAGCAGGTTGGCGCCGTCCGGGGTGGCAAGGAACGCCGCCACAGCATCCGTGCGGGCCAGCAGCCGGGTGATGTCGTCATCAGCCCCGGCGGCGAACACGGCGGCAAGCACGTCATGCCGCGCGCCCTCAGCGCGGAGCTGAACGCGCAAGCGATCTATTATGAAGCTAAGAACCCTATCGCGGTTGTCTTCGGACAAATCCTTAAAGCGGGGGTGCAGGCCCAAGAACACGTCGTCGGCGTCGGTCGGCTCTGGGGTCAACTGGTCCGTGAAATCTGTTTCCAAACGGTCAACCAAGGCTTTCGGAAAGCCTTGTTCCTGAAAGCGACGTATCTCGCTAACCCGTGCTGCCCTTGCGGACCGATGAAGCTGGCCGAAGACGCGCGACGACTCGTCAAGTAGAGCGAAGCGTAGTCGTACCCGAAGTTGGTTTTCCCTGATGAGGCGTATGACCCCGAGCGCAGCGCGGCGTAATGCAAACGGATCGCCAGAACCGGTTGGAGTCTCGCCAACCATAAAAAACCCTGCCAACTGGTCCAGCTTGTCCGCCAGCGCCACGGCAACGGCGACGGGTTCGGACGGCACGGGATCGGATGGACCCTTCGGTGCGTAATGGTCCCGCACGGCATCGGCGACGCGACAGTCCTCCCCGTCGTGCCGGGCATAGTAGCCGCCAATGACTCCTTGCAGCTCCGGGAACTCGCCAACCATCCCAGTGGTCAGGTCCGCCTTGGCCAGCAGCGCGGCCCGCGCAGCCAGGTCCGGATCGGCGCTAACATGCGGCGCGACCTGCCGCGCCAGCGCCACGATGCGCCGAACCCGCGCCCCCTGGCTCCCCAGCTTGGCATGGAACGTAACCCCATCCAGCGCCGGCACCCGGTCCGACAGCCTCGTGCGCCGGTCCAAGTCCCAGAAATGCCGTGCATCGCTGAACCGCGCCCGCAGCACGCGCTCGTTCCCCGCGACGATGGCCGCACCTCCGTCAACCGCCTCGATGTTGGCAGCAAACGCAAACCGAGGCGCCGCCGCGCCGTCCGCGGTCCGCAGCGCAAAGTAGCGCTGGTTCACCCGCATGCTGACCTGCATCACCTCGGCCGGCAGGTCCATGTAGCCATCGTCTATCCGCCCCAGCAGCGGCACCGGCCATTCCACCAGCCCGGCCACCTCGTCCAGCAGCCCGTCATCGGCCACGACCTGCAATCCCTCTGCCAAGGCCAGCGCGGCCACCCCCTCCTGCACCAGCCGGCGCCGCTCGCCAGCGGCGGGGATCACCCGGCGCGCCCGCAGCCCGTCATGCCACTCCGGGAACGACGCCACCATGAAGGCGCCCGGAGCATGGAAGCGATGCCCCTCCGTCTCATCGGATGACCGCAGCCCATGCCCGTCATCCCCGCCATCCGCGAGGCCGAACGGCACCACCCGCCCATCCAGCAGGCACAGGATGCGCCGCAGCGGCCGCACCCAGGTGAACCCGCTGCCGTTGCCCCAGCGCATGGATTTCGGCCAGGGAAACCGGCGCAGCAGCAGCGGCATCACGTCGGCGACCAGCGACGCAGCCTCGACCGCCGGGCTGGCCTTCGTCAGCACCCAGTAATCGCCTTCCTGCGCCACCTGATCCCGCGTGGCGCCATGCTTGCGCAGAAACCCGGCCAGTGCCGCCTCCGGCGCCGACGCCCGCGGACCCCGCTCCACGACGCTGCTCGCGGGCAGGGAGGGCTGCACGCCGGCAACCAGCGCGATCCGCCGCGGCCCATAGAAGGTCTGCACTCCTTCCGGCTTCACGGCGGCAAGCGCATCCGTCAGCAGCCGCGCCAAGTCGTCGGCGGCGCGCGCCTGCATCCGGGCGGGAATTTCCTCGCTGAACAGCTCCAGCAGCAGCTCCGGCATGGCTACAATGTCGCCTGCGATGGGCCTGGCATAAGCGGAACGAACATGCGGCCCAAACTACCTCGCGTTCCCAGCCGGGACAACCTGCGGCCCGGCTCCAGCCGGGACAACCGGCCCATCCCCGGCCAAGTACCCCTCGCAGCACCCCTTCGCCAGCGTCCGCACCCGGCCGATGTAGGACGCCCGCTCCGTCACCGAGATCACGCCGCGCGCGTCCAACAGGTTGAACAGATGGCTCGCCTTGATGCACTGGTCATACGCCGGCAACGCCAACCCGGCCGCCAGCAGCGCCGAGCACTCCGCCTCCGCATCCGCAAAATGCCGCGACAACAAGGCGGTATCCGCCCGCTCGAAGCTATAGGCGCTATACTCCCGCTCGCTGCGCAGGAACACGTCGCCATAACTGACCCCGGCTCCATTGAAGTCCAGGTCATAAATATTCTCAACACCCTGCACATACATCGCCAGGCGTTCCAACCCATAGGTGAACTCGGCGCTCGGCGCAGCCACGGCGATGCCGCCGACCTGCTGGAAGTAGGTGAACTGCGTCACCTCCATCCCGTCGCACCAAACTTCCCACCCCAGGCCCCAGGCCCCCAGCGTCGGGCTTTCCCAATCGTCCTCGACAAAGCGTATGTCGTGCAGCAGCGGATCAATCCCGATCGCCCGGTAGCTGTCCAGCAGCAGCGCCTGGCAATCCGGCGGGCTAGGCTTCAGGATCGCCTGATACTGGTAGTAATGCCCCAACCGGTTGGGATTCTCCCCATACCGCCCATCCGTCGGCCGCCGGCTCGGCTGCACATAGGCCGCCCGCCACGGCTTCGGCCCGAGCGCCCGCAGCGTCGTCGCCGGATGGAACGTGCCAGCGCCCATCTCCACGTCATACGGCTGCAGGATGACGCAGCCCTGCCGCCCCCAGAAGGCGTGCAGGCGCAGGATCAGCTCTTGGAAGCTTGGCGGCGTATTGGGCGTCGTATCCGGCATCGGGCGGAGGTTGGTCCTGCGGTGTGGTGGCGCACCATAGTGGGGTGGTTCGTCTTATGAAAGGTCCGGCCCGCACGCCCACCGCCCAGGACCTCGCGTTGCTTTGCTGCCTGATCGGCACTGCCGTCATTGCCACTTCCAACCGAAACCGCAGGGTGCGGCGCCCCTGGACAGGACGCTTCAATGATCGGCTGTTTATGGGCCTGTCTCGTCGCGGCGCTCCTGATCGCATCAGACGCTTCCGCCAGCGTCGCCAGCCCTGCCGTGCCGGCATCGGAGCCTGAATGGGTGGTTGCCGCACCCAAGCCTGAGTCCAATCCTGGCCTCCTGTTCATACCTGACGACAGCGAAGCAACAGCGGTCTTTCGATGCACCGTATCAGTGTGCAATCCTGACGCCACCATCTGCACGGCCCGGGTCTTCCCGGAAAAACCGGACGTTTGGCATAGCGCGAACGCAGGTGAAACCCTCGCGAACACCGATCTGCATTTCTTCTCCGGCTTCTTCTTTATCGAAAACGACACGCAAAGGCTCGCGCCCGCATTCAGGGAGGCCGTGGATTGGGCCTTCTCAGACAAGGTCATACTACGATCGGACGGCGAGCCGTTGAGGGTTGGCGACCGCGACGCGGTCATGTCGCAGATCATATATCAGGGCCGGGCAGCAAGCTGGACGTTCAACGTCATCGTATGGATCGAGAGGGACCGCTTGCATCGGAACACCTGCCTGGCTTCAGGAGACGAGGCGCTCTCCAAGGCTGCCACCCTAGATTTTGCCGCGGGTCATTGAAGTCGCACAACGCCGGAGCCGCACGACGCCTCGCGGCCATGGAGCCTTCGCCAACCTGGCACGTTGCCTCCTTGGGAAACCTTAACGGGGCAAACATGCGGCGACGCCGTTGGATTCTATACACGTTGCTGGCTGCCGTTGCGCCCGCAGACGGCCTCAGTGCATCCAAGGCACAATCCGGCGCCGGGTCGCCACCCCTGGGTCAGCCCGGCAAGGCCAATGCCGGGAACGAGCAACCCGGCGAAGCCGGCCAGCCCAGCAGCTTCAGCACCGCGGGCGGGGCAGGGGGCGCCGGCGGACGCGGCGGCAACGATGGCGCAAGCGGTAGCGGAGCCAGCCCGGACCAGCCCGGTCAATCCGGCCCCAAAGGCAGCACAGGCAGCAACAACTCCGAAGACGCCGCCATCCCCAAGCGGACCGCTCCCCCGCTATGACCGACCCAATCCAAGAAATCCTCACCACCACCCGCCGCATCGCCGTCGTCGGAGCCTCCAGCAACCCCAGCCGCGCCAGCAACTACGTCCTCGCCTTCCTCGCCGCCCGAGGCTTCGACGTCGTCGGCGTCAACCCCGGCCTAGCCGGCCAAACCCTGCACGGCCGCCCCATCGTCGCCACCCTGGACGAAGCCGGCCCGCTCGACATGGTGGACGTCTTCCGCGCCCCGGACCAAGTCCCCCCCATCGTCGCCGAAGCCATCCGCCTGCACGCCCGCACCATCTGGCTCCAGCTCGGCGTCACCAACCCGGCCGCCGAAGCCGCCGCACGCGCCGCCGGCCTCCGCGTCGTCGCCGACCGCTGCCCCCTGATCGAGTGGCGCCGTCTGCACCTCCCCACTTGAAGCAGAGTTGCGCCCGCGCCACGTCGCTCCATGCAACAAACCTCGTGGATCACCACCATGACCAACGAAGAACGCGACCTCATCGCCCGCTACATCGCCCGCGTCGCCGGCGCGCCGCAGGGCGGTGGCTTCACCGGAGGCAGCGTACCGCAGTCCGCGCAGCAACTGCCGCCCATTGACCGTGACGCCGACGCCTTCATTGCCCAGCAATTCCAGCAATTTCCCGATGCCCGCTACCGCATCACCCAGACCGCGCTGGTCCAGGAGGGTGCGCTCGCCGAATCCCAGAACCAGATCCGCCGCCTGCAATGGGAGCTGCAGCAGACGCAGCAAGCCATGCAGCAACAGCGGCAGCAGGGCGGCGCCCAGCAGAAGGGCGGCTTCCTCAGCAGCATCTTCGGCGGCGGCTCGTCCCAGCCGCAGCGCGGCATGGGCCAGCCAGGCTACGGCGGCGGCTTCCAGCCCACCTCGCCCCCGCCCCAGCCGCAGTATCCGCCGAACTACCAGCCCGGCATGTTCCAACGCGGCGGCGGCTCCGGCTTCCTGGGCTCGGCCCTGACCACGGCGGCCGGAGTCGCCGGCGGCATGGTGGTCGGCAACGCCCTGATGGGCGCCTTCAGCGGCAACCACGGGGGCGGCGGCCTGTTCGGCGGCGGCACCAACACGGCGGACGCCGGCAGCCCCTGGGACGGCGCCGGCGTCAGCCCGGTCAACGATACCTCCGGCGGCTTCCTCGGCGGTGCGGCCGGCGGCGCGGACCCCTTCGCCGGCGGTGGCGCCGACAAGGACTTCGGCGGCGGCAACGACTCCGGCTTCAGCCAGGACGCCAGCTACGACCAGGGCGGCAGCGACCCCTTCGGCGGCGCAGGCGACTCCGGCGGCGGATTCGACAGCGGCGGCGGCGGCTTCGATCAGGCCTAACCTTCCCCCAAGCCAGCCCGATGGCCCGGTCCGATGACGACCGGGCCATCACTGTCACGGGAGTACTCCGCAACCGTCCGTCCAGAGTGGATAGACGACAACGGCCACATGAACCTGGCCTACTACGTCCTGATCCTCGACGGCGCGACCGACCTGATCTGCGAGGCTGTCAGCCTAGGCGCCGCACACCGCCAGGCTTCCCGCACCAGTGTCTTCGCCGCAGAAACCCACATCCTCTATCGCGCCGAGTTGCTGCTAGGCGATCAGGTCAGCGTCCGGTCCCAGCTTATCGCGACAGACGCCAAGCGGATCCACCTCGCCCACGAGATGCACCAGGCCAACGAATCCGTAGCTTTACAAGAAGTCATGCTGCTGCACGTCAGCCTAGACACCCGGCGCGTAACTCCATTCCCGCCTGACATACTGGCCCAGGTCTCGTCCTTAGCAGCCGATCATGCCACCCTCCCGCGGCCCCCCTGGCTAGGCCGCCGCCTGGACTGGTCCCCGTCCAAGCCAATCCACGGCCCACCCTAACCTCGTCATCCCCAGGCCGGCCCCCACAGCTTAGGCGTAGGGCGGGTAAGCGTGGCGCCACCCGCCACATTACAGCGCCGCATCCAAGCTCACGGCGCTTTGCTGACCCAACCTACGCCCGGTGGTCCGCAACCCGTCCGAACTCGTGGAGGGTTGGTACGGTGCCAACGGCCATTTGGTTTAACCGCTCTCCACAGTCATTGCGAGGCGCCCAGCGCCGCGGCAATCCAGAGCCGCACAGGCTGCATGCTCGGCTTCCCCATGCCGCGGCGCCGCACGCCTAGCGACGATGGGTTTGATAGTATCAGGTGAGAACTCAAGCCTACTGCAATAACCTGCCCCCCGACGCCCACAGCCCCAGCGCCGGTCCCGTGCCCGGTCCAGCGGCACCCCACCCCAGCTACGCCGGCTGCTGCGCCAACCGAACTGGCTCCAACGCCATCCACCCGGGAGCAACCACGCGCAGCACCGCCCCGCCGCAGGCCAGCGCATCGCCAAACGCATCCAACCGCACCAACGCCAGCCCAAGCTCCCCCTGCCCAGACCGCATCGCGCCAACCTCTACCCCGCCGCGCAGCACCGGACTGCCAGGGGAGGGCAGGGCACCCTCCACCCGCACCGGCACCAGCCGCCGCTTCAGCAGCCCGCGATACTTGGTCCGCGCCGTCAGCTCCTGCCCCATGTAGCAGCCCTTGGTCCAGGACAACCCATGCAGCTCGTCAAACCCGGCCTCCAGCAAGGTCGTCTTCTCCGCCTCCATATCGCGTGACCCGTCCGGCAAACCCAACTCCAACCGGCGCCGGTCCCACTCCTCAAAGCCGCCGGTCGCCGGCAAGACCTCCGCCGACAGCACCCGCCACCCCGCATCATCCAACCGCGGATCAGGCGCCTGCAGCATCGCACCCGGGTCCCCGTCCCAAGCCGCATGCACCAGCAAGTCCACCGGCTGCACCTGAACATCTGCCCGCAGCCGGAACCGCGTCAGCTTCTGCGCCAGCATCCCCGCCTGCGCCGCCTCGCAGTCCAGCAGCAGCCGCTCACCCTCCGCGAAGATGAAAAAGTCCGCCAGCCACTTGCCCTGCGGCGTCAGCAGCGCCGCCCAAACCGCGCGTCCCGGCGCCGCCTCCGTCACGTCGTTCGACACCAGCCCTTGCAGGAACGACACCCGGTCCGCCCCGGAAACTTGCAGGACGGCGCGGCCGGCCAACGGAACAATTTTTGGAACGATCTTTTCCATGCCGCCGGACGTGGGGCGCCGCCGCCGTATTCTCAAGCCGCGCGCCGCCGCCGCGACCGTGCTACAGCGCCCGCCAGATGCGTATCCTGTTCATCACCGCGACCCGGGTCGGCGACGCCGTCCTCTCCACCGGCCTGCTCGACCACCTGCTGCGGCAATACCCCGACGCCCACATCACCATCGCCTGCGGCCCGGCCGCCGCCGGAGTCTTCGACCGCATGCCCCGGCGCGATCGGACCCTGATAATGGACAAGCGCCGAGGCGACCTGCACTGGCTTGCCCTCTGGCGCCAGGTCGCCGGCACCGTCTGGGACCTCGTGGTGGACCTGCGCGGCTCCGCCCTGTCCTACCTGCTCCTGGCCCGGCGCCGGGCGATCCTCCGCGGTGGCCGCCGCCCCGGCCACAAGCTGGCGCACCTCGCCCGCGCCCTTAACCTAACCCCACCACCCCCGCCAGCCTCCTGGACCGCACCCGAAGACCAAGCCAGGGCCGCCACCCTGCTGCCCCCCGGCCCGCTGATCGGCCTAGGCCCCACGGCAAACTGGTCCGGCAAGGCCTGGCCGCCCGACCGATTCGCCGCCCTCTTCCAAGCCGTCCGCGACCAATCCCTCCTCGGCGCCCGCCCGGTCATCTTCGCCGGCCCCGGCCCTGCCGAGGCAGCGATGGCCGCCCCCGTCCTAGCCGCCTTGCCGGACGCCGTGGACCTGACCGGCCAACTGACCCTTCCCGAAGCCTCGGCCTGCCTCGCCCGCTGCGCCCTGTTCATCGGCAACGACTCCGGCCTGATGCACCTCGCCGCCGCCGCCGGCACCCCGACCCTCGGCCTGTTCGGCCCGACCCCGGCCAGCGAGTATGCCCCCTCCGGCCGCCGCACCGCCGCAGTCCTGGCGCCAGGCCCCGCCGGCGCCGCCCCCATCGCCACCCTGCCGCTGCAGGCCGCAGTCGCCGCCGCCCTCGCCCTGCTGGACCCGGCGCGTCCGTGAGGATCGCCCACATCATGGCCGGCGCCCCAGCCGGCGGCGCCGAGCTGTTCTTCGAGCGCCTAACCGTCGCCCAGCAAGCGTCCGGCGAAACCGTGCTGCCCCTGATCCGGCGAGACCCCGCCCGCGCAGCCCGGCTCTCAGCGGCCGGGCTGGCGCCAATCCAGCTCGGCTTCGGCGGCGCGCTCGACCTACTGACCCGCCCCCGCCTGCGCGCCGCGCTGCGCCGCTTCGCCCCCCGGGTCGCCGTCGCCTGGATGAACCGAGCTGCGCGCATGGCGCCCCGCGGCTCCTGGGTCCTGGCCGGCCGGCTGGGCGGCTACTACGACCTGCGCTATTATCGCCGCTGCGACCACTTGATCGGCAACACCCGTGGCATCACCGACTGGATCATCGCCCAGGGCTGGCCTGCCGCAAGGGTCCATTACCTGCCGAACTTCTCCCCCGACCTGCGCGGCGCCGCGCCCGCCGCCCTGCCCACACCCCCCGGCGCCCCCGTCGTGCTCGCGCTCGGCCGCCTCCACCGCAACAAGGCATTCGACATCCTGATCCGCGCTCTGCCGCTGCTGCCCGGCGTCCACGCCGTCATCGCCGGCGACGGGCCAGAGCGCCCCGCCCTCCAGGCCCTCGCCTCCCAGGAGGGCGTAGCCGACCGCCTCCACCTGCTGGGCTGGCGCACCGATCAGGCCGCCCTCCTCGCCGCCTGCACCGTCCTGGCCTGTCCCAGCCGCCACGAACCCCTGGGCAACGTCGTGCTGGAAGCCTTCTCCGCCGCCCGCCCCGTCGCCGCCGCCGATGCCGCCGGCCCAACCGAACTGATCGCCGACGACGCAACCGGCCTCCTCGTCCCGCGCGACGACCCAACCCGCCTAGCCCAAGCCATAGACACCATCCTGCAAGACCCCACCCTGGCCGCCCGCCTCGCCGCCGCCGGCCGCGCCTGCTACGAGGCCGCGCACCAGCCCGCCCCCGTCCTCCGCCGCTGGCACGCCGCCCTGGCCCAGATGGAGCAAGCCTGATGTGCGGCATCGCCGGCCTGGCCATGTCGCAAGGCAGCCCCCCGCCCAGCCCCGCCACCCTAGCCGCGCTGACCGCCGCCCTGGCCCACCGAGGCCCCGACGGCACCGGCCAGGCCGCGGTCGGCCGCATCGCCCTGGTGCAGACCCGCCTCGCCATCGTGGACATCGCCGGCGGCGACCAGCCCCTCTATGCCGGCCCGGCCGCCCTGGTCGCCAACGGCGAGATCTACAACGACCCCGCCCTACGCGCCGGCCTGCCCGGCGCCCGCTTCGTCACCGGCAGCGACTGCGAGCCGCCCCTGCACCTCTGGCTCCGCGACGGCCCCGCCTACGCCGCCCACCTCCGCGGCATGTTCGCCATCGCCATCCACGAGCGCGCCCAGCGCAGCGTGACCCTGACCCGCGACCCCTTCGGCATCAAGCCGCTCTACACCGCCCCCATCCAGGGTGGCCTAGCCTTCGCCTCCGAACCCCAGGCCCTGCTCGCCGCCGGCCTGGTCCGCCGCACCCTGCGCCCCGCCGCACGCGAGGAGCTGCTGCAACTGCAATTCACCTCCGGCGCCGACACCATCTTCGCCGGCATCCAGCGCGTGCTGCCCGGCGAAACCCTCCAAGTCGCCGACGGCCACATCCTAGACCGCCACCGCGCCCCGGCCCTGCCGGACGGCGGCCCCGAATCCATCACCGAGGACGCCGCCCTGGCCCGCCTCGACCAGGCCCTCATGGAAAGCGTGGACCTGCACCAGCGCAGCGACGTCCCCTACGGCATGTTCCTCTCCGGCGGCGTGGACAGCGCCGCCGTCCTCGCCTGCATGGCCCGGCTGAACAGCACCCCCGTCCTCGCCTACACCGCCGGCTTCGACGCCCCAGGCGCCGCCGACGAGCGCGAGCACGCCGCCGCCGTAGCCCGCGCCGCCGGCGCCCGCCACGAAACCCTGGAGATCACCGAGGCGATGGTATGGCGCCACCTGCCGGAGATCGTCGCCGCTATGGACGACCCCGCCGCCGACTATGCCATCATCCCCTCTTGGTTCCTTGCCCGCCGCGCCCGCCAGGACGTCAAGGTCGTCCTCTGCGGCGAAGGCGGCGACGAGGTGTTCGGCGGCTACGGCCGCTACCGCAGCGCCATGCGCCCATGGTGGCAGGGCGGCCGGGTGATGCGCAGCCGCGGTGCCTTCGACAAGCTGGACGTGCTGCGCGCCCGTCCCCAGGGCTGGCGCGACGGCCTGGCGGCAGCCGAAGCCGGTGCCGCCCGTCCCGGCCGCACCCGCCTGCAAATGGCCCAGGCCACCGACGTCGCCGACTGGCTCCCCCACGACCTGTTATTGAAACTAGACCGCTGCCTGATGGCGCACGGCGTAGAGGGCCGCACCCCCCTCCTGGACCCCGCCGTCACCGCCGCCGCCTTCCGCCTGCCGGACGCGATGAAGGTCCGGAACGGCCGCGGCAAGTGGCTGCTCCGCCAATGGCTGTCCCGCGCCATGCCCGCGGCCCGCCCCTTCGCGCCGAAGCAAGGCTTCACGGTCCCGGTCGGCGCCTGGATCGGCGCCCAGGGCGCCCGTCTCGGCCCCCTGGTGGCCGCCCAGCCCGGCGTGGCGGAGGTTGCGGAACCAGATCGCGTGGCCGCGCTGTTCCGTGCCGCCGGATCGGGTCGGCATGAGGGCTTCGCGGCCTGGACGCTGCTATTCTACGCGCTCTGGCACCGCACGCACATCCTAGGCCGCGCCCCGGTGGGCGACGTGTTCGACATCTTGAGCAGCTCGTGACACCCTTGCCCATCCGCTCCGGCCGTCTTTCCCGTCATTGCGAGACCCATTTTTCCGTGTCATTGCGAGCCGCCCTTGCGGCGTGGCAATCCAGGGGATGAGAGAACCATGCTGGCGGCCCTGGATTGCTGCGGCGCCCTGCGCCTCGCAATGACGGGAAAAACGGTCAGAGCGGATAGCCGTTGGTATAACAACAATCGGCAAAAGGTCTGCCCGGCCGCGGATCACCGGGCGTAGGGCGGGTAAGCGCAGCGCCACCCGCCGCACCACAACGCCAGGTCCAGGCGGTAGGCGCCACGCTTACCCGCCCGACGCCGTTACACCGTCAAGAGTGTCGCCGACCGGAATAAGAATACAGAAACTAACGCTCGCAGAAATCACGCTCACGGAAACGGCAGCGTCCTGAGTCAGCGCACGGAAGCCAAATCCACCCTCTATGGCACACATCAGCCGGCTCGAATGTTCCATAGCCACCCCACTGCCGTACGGAACACGCCAGCCTCTCGCAACTGTGTCGCAGGCGCCTGTATCACCCCGCGACAAGCGGGCCGCGGGCGGGTTTAGCTGCGGCCCAACCCCGCGCTGCTCCGGTAGCGGCCGGGGGGAAAGCAACTAAGACCGGTAGCCATGCCCCGTTACTACTTCGTCCTGTCCAGCAACGATGGGTTCATGGATGACGTCGAGGGAACCGAGCTGCCGGACCTGGCCGCAGCCCGGCACGAAGCCCAGGAGGACGTGGAGCACCTCCGTCAGCGCAGGATCGGCGGGCGGCGGAGCTGGGCCGGGTGGGAGATGCAGGTGCGCGACGATGGCGGCGCCGTTCTGCTCGTGGTGCCCTTTTGCCGGTCGGCTCGCGCCAGGTGTCGTGCGCAGGGGAGCTGATCGCCAGGCTGGCCATGCCCCGTCGCACCCCATGCCCGTCGTGCCAACGCGTCGGGTCGCGTTCTGCTCGGGCCCGCATCGCAGGTGGCTCGGGCAGGGAAGGTCGCGCAACGCGGCAATGCCGCCGCACCCGTTTTCATGTGCACAGCCGCACGCAACCGGAGGGAACAATGACCTACTTCAGGATCGTGGGCATCGGGGCGCAGGCGCCAGGGCCGATCGAGAGGGTCGCACGGTCCGCCGCGGCCGCAGAGGTCGAACGCAGCAACCTGCAACGGCTGTGCGGCAGGCATGGCCATGTCGAGGTGTCCATAAAAGGCGGCCGCACGATCTCGCTCGAAAGGTTGCGGCGACTCGCCCAGGACGAGGCCCTCGCAAGCTGCGGCGACGGCAGGACCCCAAAGTCCCGCGATACTGGGCCGCATCGTTCGTGATCGCAGCCTTGCCCGGGACGCGGCGCCATGCCGGAGCACCGTCAGCCCAGGAAAAACCGTCGGCCAAGATAACAGGTGCATGGTATAAGCGTACGGATTAGCGTTCGATACCGCTTGCTGCGACCCTTGGGCGCAGGCGGCTGAGAGATGGTTCGCGCTCCCGCCTCCCAACGTGGAGTGCATGCATTTTGAAACTCACTCGGTCATCCGGCAACATCCTGTTGTACGCCCTGCCGCCAGCCGAAATGTCGCGGCTTCACCCGATGCTGACGCGCGTGCGTTGGGTCAATGGCCAAGGCCTGCATGAGGCTGGCGAACGCATCGAGCACGTGTTCTTCGTCGAGCAGGGCTTCGCTTCCATGGTCGCCCAGTCGGACGACGGCGGCAACGGCGTCGAGGTCGGCCTGATCGGGCGGGAGGGCATGGTCGGATACCCGGTTCTCCTCGGCGAGCAGGCGGCGTCCTACAACCAGGCCGTGGTGCAGACACCGGGCGGCGCTCTTCGCATGTCGGCATCGGCGCTGCGCGGCAACCTCGATGCCTTGCCCGTGCTCCACCGGCTGCTGTCCGAGGCGCTGCAGGTATACATGGCGCAGGTGGCGCAAACGGCGGCCTGCAACAGCCAGCACAGCCTGTCGCAACGCCTGGCGCGTTGGCTGCTGCTGGCGCACGACCGGACGGACGGGGACGAGCTGGCGCTCACGCAGGAGTTCCTGGGCACTATGCTCGCAGTGCGGCGGGCCGGGGTGACGACTGCCCTAGGGTCGTTGCAAGCCGCCGGAGTGGTTGATCAACGGCGCGGCCGCGTCGTCATCCGCGACCGGCCCGGCTTGGAGGCTGCCGCGTGCACCTGCTACGCCCGCGTCCAGGCATTCACCACCATGGTGGAGACACAGATACCCGTAACCCCGGACCCGGCGGACCTCGCCGCCTAAGCCTGCTCACACCAACCGGCGAAAGTTCTGACTGGTTGCGGATCACCGGGCGTAGGGCGGGTAAGCGGAGCGCCACCCGCCGCATCACCGCGCCGGGTTCAGGCAGGAGGCGCTGCGCTTACCGCCCCATGCCGTTGCACAGGTCAAGAGTTTGCCAATCGGTATAATACCAGCCGCCCTTTACTCCGACCGTTGTCGTCATCGCGAGCCGCTTGCGGCTCGGCGGTCCAGAAGCCGCCAGCACCGTCCTTGCGGCCCCTGGATCACCCCGGCGCTGTGCGCCTTGCGATGACAGCGTGCTTGCAGAAGGGTTAGAGCAAATGCCAATTGGTATGGCTCGATTGCTGTCCATCCGTGCCCCTGGCCCAACACCACCTGGGCAGTCCGCACCGCGGCAACGCCGAACCCGTCCCTGAGCTAGGAAAATCCTTGCTCGAAACTTGTGGCCTCCATGTTCCGACGATGGATGTTCGACTGCACGGGTTCCATCCTCGAAGTGCCGCCCAGGTCGCCGCAGCAGCCCGGTGCGCCATGCCGGGACCCAGCGATGGCGACTGCCGGCCTGACGCAGACGCATGTCCGGAGCTATGTCGCAGGTAGTCCCGTCTCCACCTCAACCACCGTCCCTTGTCAGCCCTCCACACCTCCTCAACGCAATCCTTGACACCCCCATACCGACAATGTTCTTTTTCCGTTTATGTCTGCATCAACAACCCAGGCCACCCCGCAAAACGACCCCGGCCCGCACGCTGCAGGCACGCGTGGCCACGGCGCGGCCCTGGACAACCTCATCAGCATGGGCACCGGCATCGCCCGCCTGCTGCACGACCAGGCCCACGCCCAAGCCGCGCAGCAGGCCGCCGCCCAACCCCAACAGCAGAGCACGCCGCAGGCCCAAACGCAGGCCACAGCCGCGCAGCCCGCCCCGGCCCCAGGCCCAGCCAAGGCCCCAGCGCCAGCAGCATCGCTGCAAGACCTCGCCGCCGCCTTCGACAGCATCAGCCGCACCGTCCGCCGCTGCATCCTGCTCGCGCAAAGCCTGGACACCCCGAAGCCGCCCGCCCGCCACCCGGCCCCGGACCGCACTGCCGACCGCACCGCCGCCCGCACGCGCATCCTGCGCGCCGTCGAGGACACCCTCGGGCGCCAGGACTACGACGACAGCTACCGCGTCTGCGACCCCACTGAGGCGCTGCACGCCGAACTCCTCGACCGCATGGACGCCCCAGACCTCGACCGGGACATCGAGAGCCGCCCCATAGACGACATCATCAAGGACATCCTGCGCGACCTCGGCCTCGCAGCCCTGCCCGGCACCCGCCCCTGGAAGCGCCGCACCCCCGCCGACATCGCCGAACTCTGCGCCCGCGCCGCCGCCCCAAGCCGCCCCGCAGGCATCACCCGCGAACCCGGCCCCGGCCCGCAGCCGCCCAGCCCAGGCGCCGCGCAACAATCCCCCGACCCCGAACCGGACCAGCGCGAACCCGGCGAGCCAGCCAACCCGGCCGCCAACCCCCGCGAGCAGCCCGGCCCCATCCACCCCGGCCCGGTCCACCCCCGCCCCGGCCTGCCCAAAGACCCGGCCGAAGCCATCGCCTTCGTCCTGCGCCACGCCGCCGACCCTCGATGGCGTCCGCCTGAAGGCTGAGCAAACCGTCAAAGCTCCGGCGCACAAATAAAACAGGCCCGTACGGCCCGGCGCTGCCAGCAAAACGCGCAACAGGCCGCCAAAGCATGAGAGCCTGCTTGAGTAGGCAACGGCTAAAGTCCAGCAAAGGATTTTTCGTTCCGCACGGGAAGGGCCGTAGCCCCGATCCCAGCGCATCGGCGCAATGTCCCGACGCACCCGGCGCGAAAGAGATCCGTTGGACCCACCCGGAGTCCACTCAAACAGGCTCTGGTCACGCCCACCGCCGGTCTCGCGACCGGTGACCCGGCACTGCGACGAGCACAGCGACGCAGCCATCCAGCGACAGCCAGCAAGGCTGTATCAGTTCCAGTTCGCCATGCCGCAAACGGTCCACAATGACCTTATGTCTGTGGAGGGGTCATGGCGCAGGCCGGTCGGCCTAGGAACCTGCCGGGACCGCCTCGTCGGAGGCCGGGCTACCAACCGAGGCTGCCGGGCGCTAAGCAGGGCCGCGCCGCCTGCCTCCGCCCACCATCCCTCATGCGGCAGACTACCCCAAGCCCGCCAATCCCCCATCCCAGGTCAAACCCCCACAGGTTTGCTCAGGAGACTCCACCCCATGCCCGACCACTACGACCTCCTCCTCCGCAACGGCACCCTGGTCCTGCCCTGGGGCGAGGAATCCGCCGATATCGGCATCCGCAACGGCCGCATCGCCGCCATCGGCGTCCCCGCCGACGCCACCGCCGGCGCCACCCTCGACGCCGCCGGCCTCCACGTCCTCCCCGGCCTGATTGACCCCCACGTCCACCTCCGCGACCCCGGCGACCCCGCCATCGAAACCATCCCCACCGGCACCCGCGCCGCCGTCCTGGGCGGCCTGGCCGCAGTTTTCGACATGCCCAACACCACCCCCGCCATCACGGACGCCGGCCAACTTGCCTGGAAACAGGGCTACGCCGAGGCCAGCGCCTGGTGCGACATGGGCCTCTACGTCGGCGCCACGAAGTCCAACACCCCGGACCTCGCCGCCCTGGAGCAGTTGGACGGCGTCTGCGGCGTCAAGGTCTTCGCCGGCAGCAGCACCGGCGACCTCCTGATCGAGGACGACGCCTCCCTGGAGGCCGTCATGCGCCACGGCCGCCGCCGCGTCTCCTACCACAGCGAGGACGAATACCGCCTGCAAGCCCGCAAGCCCCTATTCAAGTCCGGCGACCCCTACAGCAGCCACATGGAATGGCGCGACGAGGAGTGCGCCTTCCTCGGCACCCGCCGCCTGATGGCCCTGGCCCGCAAGACCGGCCGTCCCGCCCACATCCTGCACGTCTCCACCGCGCAGGAACTCGAATACCTAAGCGACTACCGCGACGTAGCCACCGCCGAGCTGCTGGTGAACCACCTGACCCAGATGGCCCCCGAGGTTTACGACCAGCTCGGCGGCATGGGCGTCATGAACCCCCCCATCCGCGGCCGCCGCCATTGGGAAGCCGCCTGGGCCGCCGTCCGCGACGGCACCGCCGACACCATCGGCTCCGACCACGCCCCCCACCCCCGCGCCGCCAAGATGAAACCCTGGCCCGACTGCCCCGCCGGCCTGACCGGCGTGCAAACCCTGGTCCCCATCATGCTGAACCACGTGAACGCCGGCCGCCTGTCCCTGGCGCGCATGGTGGACCTGATGTGCGCCGGCCCGGCCCGCGTCTATGGCGCCGTCGGCAAGGGCCGCCTGGCGGTCGGCTACGACGCCGACTTCACCCTCGTGGACCTGCACGCCCGCCGCACCATCGAGGACAGTTGGATCGTCTCCCCCTGCGGCTGGACCCCCTTCAACGGCATGGCGGTGACCGGCTGGCCGATGGCGACCATCATCCGCGGCAACCCGGTGATGCGCGACGGCGAGGTCCTGGGCAGTCCCGCAGGCCGCCTAGTCCGCTTCCGCGGCTAACCCGGCAAGCAGGCAACCGCCCCCTCCCGCCGCCCTCCACCCTCATTGCGAGGCGTGCAGCGCCACGGCAATCCAGGGCCGCAAGGACTGTCTGCTCGGCCGGCACGCTACAAACAAAGACCCAAGCGGCCCGAAGCTGGGCTACGCCGCCTCGGCGAACCCCAGCTTCGGGACACTAGAGCATGTCCGGATCAAACGGCTTCGTTTGGGCCGGACAAATGCTCGCCAAAACAAAGGCTAGAGCATGTTTGGTGTCTTCACTTGCACCAAACATGCTCTAGGCCCGTCTACGCCAGCCCGATCAGCATCTCGGCTGCTCACTCGTCCCGCCGTGGAGCAAGAGTGAGCAAGCCGCGGCATCTATGTCATCCTAAGCTCCACCCCGGCCATCCCGCGAACCCGCTCCGCCAGTTGCAGCGAAGCCACGTTCTTCAGCTTCGCCTCCACCTCGATGTCCGTCCAAACAAGGTGCCCGATCACCCAGTCATTGACCGCCGTGTTCCACATCGTGTCCGAGTGCGCCCGCAGCTTGTGCGCGGAATGCCCCTCCGCCACCAGCGCCGCATAGTCCGGCAGCACGTCCGGCGCATGGTCCGGCAGCAAATCCTCCCGCGAAACGCTGATATGACTGACCGGCCGCATGCCCCTCCAGCTCGCCGCCACCCGCGCCACCCGCGGATCGTCCGGCTGGATGTAGCGCCCGCCGCTGCTCAGCCACTCATGGTGCAGATCCAGCACCACCGGCACCTCGTCCATCAACGGCAGCAGGCTATTCAGGTCAAAGCTGACCTCGTCGTTCTCCACCGTCAGCAGCCCACGCGCGTCAGCCGACAGCCGCGGCAAGTTGGCGCGGAAGCCCTCCACCCCAGTCGCGTTCGACCCGACGTGGATGTTCACGTGCGTGCCATGCGGATGCCATCCCCCGGCCAACCCCATCCAGCGGAACAGGTCGGTGTGGTATTCCAACTCGGAAACCCCGTTCTCGACCGCCGCCGGGTTGGGACTGGCCAGGACGCAGAACGGGCCGGGATGCAAGCTCAGCCGCACGCCGCCCTCCTGGGCAATCCGCCCGCAGGCCCCCAGCCCGGCTTCCACCAGCTCGCGCATGGCGGGCTCGTCATACATCCAGCGCGCGACGGGGTGGGTGAAGGCCGGCAGCACCCCGCTATCCAGCCGCAGCATCCGCTCGACCGGCGACGCCGACGCGACCCGGCGCAAGTGGCTCTCCATCACCTGCAGGTTACGGGACACCAGCGCCATCACCTTCTCGAACGCCGCCGCCCGCTCCATGCGCTGCAGCGCAGTCACCGTGGTGCCGGAGACATTGAACCGCGCCTCCTCCTTCGCATCGGCTTGCGGCGAGCGATACAGGCAGCAATAGCCGATGCGGGGCGGGCCGTGCGGGATGCCAGGTGCGAACATGGCGGCCCTAACGCGCCGGGCTGGACGTTCGTTGTGCCGGGTGTGCCCCGGTCCTGTCCGTCCATCGCGCGCTGCACCTCTCGACCGCCGCCTCCAGAACGGCCAAAGCACACAACCGCCAGCATCAGTTCGCCGTCAGAGCCTTGGGCCAGGGCGCCCCCCGATACCGCTCCTGCGCCGCCGTGGGCGGCGGCGAGTCGCCAACCCCGCCATAACGGCCCGGCAGGTTGCCCGGGTCCGCCCAGCAATCCACAGTGCCCAGGCTCCGCGTGCAGAATGGCCCCAGCGCCGGTGCCGCCTCCCGCGCCGCACAGTAGGTTTGCCCGCGGTCCAGCCGAACGACCGAGCAGTCCCGCCCGCTCAGCGCCGAAACGCCGATGTCCCCAACGCCCCGCCCGAACACCGCAATCGAGACGACCTCCACCCCGGCCAGCACGCCCCACGGCGCCGGCGAGCAGCCCGAAACCCCCAGCATCAGCATCAGCCACATCGCGCGCATGACGCCCACTCTGCCGCGCCCCAATGAAGCCCCGGTTAATGGAACCCAGGTTAATTTGCCCCGCATCCCCCGCGCCGCTATGGTCCGGCCCCACCTGCAAGGGGCTGCCAAAGGGCGACATGTGGCTGATATCTTCGACGAGCTGAATAGTGACTTCCGGGCGGAGCGGATGCGGCAGGTTGCCCTGCGTCTTGCCATCCCCGGCATCATCCTGGTCCTGCTGGTCGGCGCCGGCGTCGCGGGCTGGCAGGTGTGGCGGTCCCGCCAAGCCCAGGCGAACGCCGAGGTTGCGGTGGCCTACGCCGCGGCGGCCCGGGACACCGCCAGGCCGGCAGCGGCAGACGGCGCAGCCACCCCGGCCCGCGCCGCCGCCCAAACCGAATTCGACCGGCTGGCCGGCGCCGCCCCCGAGGGCTACCGCACCCTGGCCCGGCTACGCGCCGCAGCCCTGCGTGCCGGCTCCGGCGACCTGCCAGGCGCGCTCACCGGCTGGGATGCAGTTGCCAGCGACAGCGCCGCCGACCCGCTGCTCCGCGACATTGCCCGCCTGCTGGCGGCGCAGCACCAAGTGGACGCAGGCGACCCTTCGGCCGTCGAGGCCCGCTTGCAGCCGCTGCTGGAAGCCAACAGCCCCTGGCGGCCGATGGCGCAGGAAACCCAGGCGCTGCTAGCCCTGCGGACCGGCCACGCGGAACAGGCAAAAGATTTGCTGCACGGCCTGTCCACTGACCCTGCCGCGCCGGAGGGTGTGCGCGGCCGGGCCAACGCCATGCTGACGCAGTTGGGCGAGGCGCCCCCCCCGCCGCCCGGAGCCAGCCGTTGAAGCACCTGCACCGCCGGGCCGCGCTGCTGCTGCCCTTGGCGGCAACCGGCTGCAGCGTGCTCGACAACATACTCAGCCCAGCCAAGCCACCCTTGCCCGGCAAGCGCGAGTCGGTGGTCGCGGCCCGCCGCGGTCTGGCCTTGAACGGCTCCGCCATCGCCGTCACCGTGCCGCCGCCGGCAATCCTGACCGAGTGGCCCCAGGCCGGCGGCAACGCCACCCATGCCATCGGCCACATCGCCTTGAACAGCCCGGCTTCGGGCGCGCTGCAGCCGGCGTGGCGCGCCAATATCGGCGAGGGCGGCGGCTACCGCCAGAAGGTCACGGCCCAGCCGCTGGTCGCCGGCGGACGCGTGTTCACGATGGATAGCGACGGCGTGGTCGCCTCCTTTGACCTGGCGAACGGCAACCGCATCTGGCGCACGGAAACCCAGGGCGAGAAGGACCGCAGCACCAATGTCGGCGGCGGCATCGCAGTGGCCGGCGGCGTCCTGTACGCCACCACCGGCCGCGGCGAAGCCCTGGCCCTGGACGGCAGCACCGGCGCGATCCGCTGGCGCAAGGACCTGGAAACGCCAGGCCGCTCGGCTCCCTGCATCGCCGACGGACGGCTGTTCATCACCACCCTGGACAACCGCCTGCTCTCGCTCAAGGCAGCAGACGGTGAGCGCCAATGGACCTACCAGGCCGCCGCCACCGCGACCACCGTGCTGTCGCAGTCGGCGCCGGCCTACAGCGACGGGCTTGTGGTGGCCGGCTTCGAGTCCGGCGACCTGGCGGCGGTGCGCGCCGACAGCGGCGCGCTGGCCTGGACCGACAGCCTGGCGGCCTCCCGCGGCCGCAACAGCGTTGTGGACCTGGCGGCGGTGCGCGGCCTGCCGGTCGTGGATGGGGGCCGGGTGTTCGCCATCGGCGTCGGCGGCCTGCTGGTGTCGCTCGACCTCCGCTCGGGCCGGCGGCTGTGGGAGCGCGAGGCCGGCGGGCTGGAAACGCCGTGGCTGGCAGGCGACACCCTGTTCGTGCAGACGCTCGACCAGACCCTTGCGGCCATCGGGCGGGAGGACGGCAAGCTGCGCTGGCTGACCAACCTGCCGCGCTACGACGACCCGGAGAAACGGCGCGACCCGCTGTTCTGGACCGGACCCATCCTGGCCGGCGGACGCCTAGTGCTGGCCGGCAGCAACGAGACCGCGTTATCCGTCAACCCGGCCGACGGCAAGATCATCGGCCGGCAGGACCTGCGCGGCGCAGCCGCCGTGACGCCCATCGCCGCAGCCGGCACCCTATTCATCCTGACCGACGATGGCTCACTGCAAGCCTTCCGGTAAAGCACGCCCCTTCTCCCTCTCCCTCCGGGAGAGGGAGAAGGGGCGAGGGAAGCAGCACGCACAGGCCTTGGTCCTGCCAGCACCCCGCCTGCAAGGGCCAATGCGCAGCGCCCCCCGCGTCCCTCACCCCAATCCTCTTCCGCAGGAAGAGGAAGCAAGCATCACCCTCCACCCATATCCAAATGCGGCAGCCCTGCCGCCAGGACCTCAAATTGACCCTCCCCACCGTCGTCATCGCCGGCCGTCCCAACGTCGGCAAGAGCACGCTGTTCAACAAGCTCGCCGGCCGCCGCTACGCCATCGTTTCCGACAAGCCCGGCGTGACCCGTGACCGCAAGGAGGCGGAGGCCATGCTGCGCGGCAAGCGCGTCCGCCTGATAGACACCGCCGGCCTGGAGGAATCAGCGCCCGACACCCTGCCGGGCCGGATGCGCGCCTCGTCCGAGGCAGCGGTGGCCCAGGCGGACCTCGTGGTGTTCGTCGTGGACGCCCGCGCCGGCATCACCCCCGCGGATAGCCACTTCGCAAGCTGGCTGCGCCGCCAGAACCGCCCGGTGCTGCTGGTTGCCAACAAGGCTGAGGGCAGGGCAGGGGCCACCGCCGCCATGGAGGCCTACAGCCTCGGCCTGGGCCAGCCCCTCGCCATGTCGGCCGAACATGGCGACGGCCTGTCCGACCTGATGGGCGAGATCGCCGACCGCCTGCCGGAGCAGGACCCGGAGGTGGACGACGAGCGCCCGCTGAAGCTCGCCATCGTCGGCCGCCCCAATGCCGGCAAGAGCACCCTGCTGAACCGCCTGCTCGGCGAGGAGCGGATGATCACCGGGCCGGAGCCGGGCCTGACCCGGGACGCCGTCGCGTCGTTCCTGCAGGACGACATCGGACCCATCGAGGTCGTGGACACCGCCGGGATGCGCCGCAAGGCCCGCGTCGAGCAGGCGCTGGAGAAGATGTCCGTCAGCGCCAGCATCGAGGCGCTGAAGATGGCCGAGGTCGTGGTGCTGTGCATAGACAGCCTCGAAGGGCTGCACGAGCAGGACCTGCAGCTAGCCCGGCTGATCGAGCGCGAGGGCCGCGCCTGCGTGCTCGCGCTGAACAAGTGGGACGCTGTGGCGGACCGCACCGCGACGCGCCGGGCCATCGCCGACCGGCTGGAAACCAGCATGGCGCAGATGAAGGGTATCCCGGTGGTTAACTTCTCGGCGCTGACCGGCTTCGGCGTGGACAAGCTGCTGCCGGCGGTGCGGGCGGTGCATCACACCTGGAACTCTCGCGTCGCAACCGGCTCGCTGAACCGCTGGTTCGAGGGCGCGCTGGAACGCCATGCGCCGCCGCTGGTGGACGGCCGCCGGCTCAAGCTGCGCTACATCACCCAGGCCAAGGCGCGGCCCCCGACCTTCATCGCCTTCGGCACCAGGGCGGAGCAGATGCCGGAAGACTACCAGCGCTACCTGGTGAACCACCTGCGCGACGAGTTCCATCTTCCTGGCGTGCCCATCCGCCTGCTGCTGCGCGGGACAAAGAACCCCTACAAGGACGATTAAGTCACTCCGCCACCCGTTCCACCTTGATCCCCCGCCGCGCCAGCAGGTCCCGCACGTTATCCGGCCCTGCCAGGTGCCCGGCGCCAATCACCAGCAGCACAGTCTTGTCCCCAGCCAGGAATCCCTCGACGGCGCGGGCGAAGGTCTCGTTCCGGTCCACAAAGACGATCCGGTAAAGCTCCGGCGCCTCATTGCGAAGCTCCCCGGACAAGGTGCGCGCCAGCGCCTCGGTGTCGTCGGACTGCCAACCGCGGATCATCTCGTCAATCAGGGCGGGTCCCTTCGCGGCGTCGTCCATCGCCGAGAGCAGGAACTTGACCGCCAGACCCTGCGGCAGCCCGGCCAGCAGGCGCATCTGCTGATCCATCGTCTCGACCCCGGCCACCCGCTTGCCGGCTGTTTTGGCCTGGGCTTGCAGGACGGTGTCCACCCCCAGGGCAGGGTCAAATCCCGCCTTCAGCAACGGCTGTCCCGTCAGCACGACCGCAGCGAGCCAGGGGCGCATCGCTTGCATCGCCGGCCCCACTCCGGACTCGGCCGCCAGCTTGTCAAGCAGGACCCGGCGGTTGGGCGGCAGCAGGTCGGACAGCTTATGGGCCGGGTCCAGGCCGGTGGACATCATCACGCCCTGCATCGCCGCCGGGTCGTCCGGCAGCACGGCCTCGAACCAGCATTCGGTTGCCTCGTCTAAGGCGCGGCGAACCGCAGGGCCTTCCCAGACCGTCCCTGGGCGCAGCAGATGGACGCTGCCGAGCAGGTAAACCGTCGCATTGGGGCCGCGCGCCGCCCAAACCGCCGGGTCAGCCCAGGCCGGAGCGCCAGCCAGGAGCAGGACCAGGATCACAAGCCGCTTCAACACCGGGACGTTCCGTTACGAATGCAGTCCGATATACCCTGGTGCGCCAGAGGCCGCTACCCCGGCACAGCGGCCATGCAGAACCCGTTCTGGCCCGCAGCCCCGCCGGCCCTGTATGCACGGCGGATGATCCAGCGCGAGGACGCATGACCGCCATCAGCCGGGCTACCGACGCGGATGCAGACGCCGGGGACCGCAGGGCCAGGGGCAACGTGCTGCGCCTGGCGGTTGCCCAGGCGCTGGCGGGAGCGAATGCGTCCGTGATCTTTGCGACCGGCGCCATCATCGGCAACACGCTGGCGCCGGACCCATCCTGGGCGACGGTGCCGATATCGGTGTTCGTGGTCGGCATGGCGCTGGGCACGCTGCCGGCGGGACGGCTGGCGCGGACCTACGGGCGGCGGGCGGCGTTCATGGCAGGCGGCGGGGCCGGCATGTTGGCCGGGCTGATTGCGGCGGCGGCGCTGCTGATGCAGTCATTCCCGATGTACTGCGTGGCGACGCTGTGCGGCGGGCTGTATGCCGCGGTGGTGCTGTCCTTCCGCTTCGCCGCAGCCGATGGCGCCAGCCCGGCATTCCGGGCCAAGGCGCTGTCCTGGGTCATGGCCGGCGGAGTGTTCGCCGGCGTGATCGGGCCGCAGCTCGTGACGCTGACGATGGACCTGTGGGCACCCAACCTGTTCGTCGTCAGCTACCTGGCGCAGGCCGTGGTGGCGCTGCTGGCGGTGGCGGTGCTGTCCGGCGTGGACCTGTCCCGGCCGACGCGGGCCGACGCCGCGGCAGGCCGGCCGCTGATGGAGATCGTCCGGCAGCCGCGCTTCGTCGTCGCGGTGCTGTGCGGCGTCGTCAGCTACGTCCTGATGAACCTGGTGATGACCTCGGCGCCCCTGGCGATGCGGTTATGCGGGCTGCCGCTGTCCACCTCCAACAATGCGATCCAGTGGCACATCGTAGCAATGTATGGCCCGAGCTTCTTCACCGGCAGCCTGATCGCCCGGTTCGGCGCGGCGCGCGTGGTAGCAGCGGGGCTGCTGCTGACGGCGTGTGCTGGGGCCGTGGGGCTGTTAGGCATCACGGCGGCGCACTTCGGCGCCGTGCTGGTGCTGCTGGGGCTGGGCTGGAACTTCGGCTTCGTCGGCGCATCGGCGATGGTGCTGGACTGCCATCGGCCGGAGGAGCGGACGCGGGTACAGTCGTTCAACGATTTCCTGGTGTTCGGCACGATGGCGGTGGGGTCGTTCTCGTCGGGGCAGTTGCTGACGTCGCTGGGCTGGAATGCCGTGGTGTCAGTGGTGTTCCCGCCGGTGCTGCTGGCGCTGGGCGTGCTGGTGCTGACGGGCCGGCTGCGCCGGGTGGCGTAGGGCTACCCCGGCAGGCAGGTCCAACCGCACGGTCCTGGGAGGCGGGTGGCTTTGCCGTCGAATGCCGGGCCTCGCAAATCGCTGCGGGTTGGGCCAAGTGTGGCAAAGGCCCTGGTAGCAGGTGGAGGCCGGCCTGAAGAGGAGTAGCCTGGTGGGTGTTGATGCGAGCTTTATCTCCGCCGACCAAGCCCGCGCCCTGGCGCTGGCCGCCCGCCACGTAAATGCGTCCACCCCCGTGGCGATCAGCGAGAGCATGCTGCTCAGTTCCTTACGGACTGGCCAGGCGCCGGACGGCTTCGAGCATCACCTGTTCGCCTTCATTGACGAGACGCATCCCGCGACCCTTGCTGACCTGGTGATCTCGAAGGCAGTCACCTACGGCCAGCTCGCTGTTCTTGCCGACCGGATGCTGCCGCCGCGGCACGGCACGAGGGTCTGGCTTAATGATCGCCAGGCGCTCTGACTGGCGGCGGCTGCTCGACCTAGCCTTGCCAGCGCTGGATTACGTGTTTCAGAACCGGGACCAAGCGGGACAGGCAGCCCCGGACGGCGTGCCCGATTGGACCCTGGGCGGCGGCACTGCGGTCATGCTTCAAATTGGCCACCGCATCAGCCACGACATAGGCATCTTCGTGCCGGGGACGAAGCTCAAGGCGTTCACCCCGGCGGCAGATCCGGCGGCGGCGCTGATCTCGCCTCGATGCCAGTGGCCAGGCCATTACCTGAAAGTCGAGCGGCCAGAGGGTGAAATTGACTTCCTGTCGGCGGGGCTGCTCACGGAGCCGGGCTTCACCTGGCGCGACCTCGGGGGCCGGCTGGTTGCCCTGGAGACGCCCGAGGAGGTGATCGTCAAGAAAATCCGCTACAGGTCCGAAAGCTTCACGGCCCGGGACACCTTTGACCTCGCCGCCGTTTCGGCAGCCCGGCCTGGCCTGGAGGAAGTATTGGCTGCGGAAGTGGACGACGCCTTGCCGAGGCTGGTGGAAGCTTTGCGGGTGCTGCGGGCAAAAGGAACGGCTGCCTTGGCAGCCTCCATCGTGCCTGTGGGCATGGGTGTAGCCTTGCTGCCCCAGACGTTCGACCTGGCCCAGGCGGCAGTGGACCGTGCAGCAGGGATCATAAGGGAAAAGCCAGAACCGGTCCGGAAGCCATGACCGTCTCGCTCAAGCCTTGACGGCAGTCGGCGTAGGTCATCCGTTTGGATTGCGCCGTTGCCGGGTCCTTTGAAGCCAGCCTTCATAAAGGCCGCCCGTGAACGTGCTGCCGGAGGATGCGCAGGCATCCTAATGCGCTGCCGCCCAGCTATGTCCATGCCCAGTCTCGACCACCAGAGGAACGGAGATCGTCGCCGCAGCCTCCATCACCCGCTTCGCCACCGCCGCAGTCGCCTCCGCTTCACCCTCCGGCGCCTCGAACAGCAGTTCGTCGTGCACCTGCAACAGCAGCCGCGCCCGCAACCCCGCGGCGTCCAGCGCCGCCGGCAGCCGCACCATCGCCCGCTTGATGATGTCGGCAGCCCCTCCCTGCAACGGCGCATTGATCGCCTGACGCTCGGCATAAGCCCGGCGCTGCGCCAGCTTGTCGGCAATGCCCGGCACCCACAGGCGCCGGCCAAAGGGCGTCATCACGTAGCCATGCTCCCGCGCCTCCGCCTTCGTGCGGTCCATGTAGGCGCGTATGCCGGGATAGCGCTCGAAGTAGGCGGCGATGTAGGTCCGCGCCTCGCCGGCATCTATGCCGAGCTGCCGGGCCAATCCGAAGGCGCTGATGCCGTAGATGATGCCGAAGTTGATCGCCTTGGCCCGGCGGCGCGTGCCCGGGTCCATGCCTTGCATCGGCACTCCGAACACCTCCGACGCCGTGCGGGCATGGATGTCCTGGCCCGTCGCAAAGGCCTCCTTCAGCGGCGCGATGTCGGCGACATGCGCCATCAGCCGCAGCTCGATCTGCGAGTAGTCGCACGACACCAGCACATGCCCGTCCTCGGCCACGAACGCCTTGCGGATGCGCGCGCCTTCCTCTGTGCGGATCGGGATATTTTGCAAATTGGGGTCAGTGGAGGACAGGCGGCCGGTGCTGGTGATCGCCTGGGCGAAGCTGGTGTGGACACGCCCCGTCGCGGGATCAATCTGCGCCACCAGGGCCTCGGTGTAGGTGGACCGCAGCTTGCTCAGTTGCCGCCACTCGATGATGCGGGCCGGCAGTTCGTGACCCTGGTCGGCCAGGGTTTGCAGCACGACGACGTCGGTGCCCCAGGCGCCGCTGGCCAGGCGCTTGCCGCCGGGCAGGGCCTGCTCGTCGAACAGGATTTCTCCCAACTGCTTGGCGCTGCCCAGGCTGAAGGGCCGGCCCGCCATCTTGTGGATGTTGGCCTCCATCACCTCCATGCGGGCGGCGAAGTCAGCGGACATGCGGCGCAGCTCGGCCTCGTCCACGCGGACGCCGGCCTGCTCCATCCGCATCAGGACGGGGATCAGCCGGCGCTCCATCTGCTCGTAGATCGCCAGGCTCTGCGTGGTCCGCATCAGCGGGCGCAGGCGGTGCCACAGGCGGAGCGTCACGTCCGCGTCCTCCGCCGCATAGGCTGTCGCACGGTCCAGCGGCACCTCGGCGAACGGGATGCGGGCGCGCCCGGTGCCGGTCACGCTGTCATAGCTGATGGGCTGGTGGCCCAAATGCAGGACCGAGAGTTCATCCATGCCATGCCCGTGCCGCCCGGCCTCCTGCGAATAGGAGATCAGCATGGTGTCGTCCACCGGCCCAACGCCGGGCAGGCCTGCACGCTCCAGCACCATCAGGTCGTACTTGGCGTTTTGCAGCACCTTGAGCATGGTGGAGTCCCGCAGCAGCGGCGCGAGCGCGGCCAGGGCGTCCTCTGGCGCAATCTGTTGGATGACGGGCGCGGCCTCTGGCGCCGGGGCGTCCAGCGTCCCTTGCGCGGCGGCCTGCACGGCGCGGTGGCGCAGCGGCACGTAGCAGGCGCGGCTAGGCGCCGTCGCCAGCGACAGGCCCACCAGGTTGGCCCGCAGCGCGTCCAGGCTATCGGTTTCGGTGTCCAGTCCCACGACCCCGGCCGCCTGCGCCTCCACGATCCAGGCATGGAGTTGGTCCAGGGTGGTGACGCACTCATACGGTCCGAAGGATGGCTGTCCCTCCGCAGGCGCCGGGACCGCAGCCGGAGCGGGCATGGAGGGAGCGGACATGCGGACCACACCCTCCAGCCCCAGGCGATTCAGCGCGGTCTTGAAGCCTTGGGTCTGCAGCCACGCCGCCAAAGCGGGGCGGTCCGGCTCCTTGGCGCGAAGGTCGTCCAACGGCAAAGGCAGCGGCACGTCGCAGCACAGCGTCACCAGCTTGCGGCTCATGCGGGCGCTTTCGGCGTGCTGGATCAGCATGTCGCGGCGCTTGCTGGGCTTCATGCCCGGCGCCGCGGCCAGGACACCCTCCACGTCGCCGTATTCCTGGATCAGTTGCGCCGCGTTCTTGGGGCCGATGCCGGGGACGCCGGGGACGTTGTCCACGCTGTCGCCCATCAGGGCCTGCACGTCCACGACCTTACTAGGCGGGACGCCGAACTTTTCCAGGACCTCCGCCGGGCCGATCTCCTTCTGCTTGATCGGGTCCTGCATCACCACGAGGCCACCCACCAACTGCATCAGGTCCTTGTCGGACGAGACGATGGTGACGCGCATCCCGGCCTCCGACGCGACGCGGGCATAGGAGGCGATCAGGTCGTCGGCTTCCCAGGTGTCCAGCTCGACGCCGGCCACGCCGTAGGCGGCGGTCGCCTCCCGCACCAGGGGGAACTGCGGTGCAAGCTCGGGCGGCGGCTCCGGGCGCTGGGCCTTGTACTGGTCATACAGCTCGTTGCGGAAAGTAGTGCGCCCGGCGTCGAACACGACGGCGACGTGGGTGCCGACGTGCTCCGTCAGCAGGCGCAGCAGCATGTTGGAAAAGCCGAACACCGCGTTGATCGGCGTGCCGTCCGGCCGGGTCATCGGCGGCAGGGCGTGGAAGGCGCGGAAGATGAAGCCGGACCCGTCAACCAGGACCAGGTGCCCAGCGGAGGCGGCCTGCGTCGGTGCCGCCTCGGGCGCCGCCGCGTCGGCCTGGATGTCCGCCATCCTAGTGGTCCACGTTCCCGGCGCCCGGGTTCAGCACAAAGATACGGGAACACCAGGGGCAGAAGGTCTGCTGGTGGTCTATCCGCAGCCAAACGCGGGGATGGCCGAGCTGGCCGGTGCCGCCGTCGCAGGCCACCACGCGTTCGTCCACGTGCAGGACCTCGGGTATGCCCACGTCGGGATGGGGCGTGTCGCTGCCGAAAGAGGCGTCGGGCATGGGTGTCCTTTTTGGCTGGGATGCTGGCCGGGGGCGCAGCGGGATGATACGCATCGCGCCCGTGGTTTCAATGTTGCGCGCCTGCCTGAGAGTCTTGTCGCTGGTGGCCGCCCTGGGCGGCTGCACGGCGCTGCCGACCTATAACACGCCTTTGCCGCCGCTGCCTGCGGCGTCGCTGCAGCCGGACGAGCTGTTCACGATGCCGGACGGGGCGCGGCTGCCGGTGCGGACCTGGCTGCCATCCGGGCCGCCGCGGGCGGTTGTGCTGGCGTTGCACGGATTCAACGACAGCCGGGACGCCTGGGAGCTGCCGGGACCGGTGTTCGCCGCGGCGGGGATCGCGCTGTATGCGCCGGACCAGCGCGGCTTCGGCGCGGCGCCAGGGCGGGGGCGGTGGCCGGGCCTGCTCGCCTTGCAATCGGATGCCGCCGCCGGCCTGGCGCTGTTGCGCGCCCGTTATCCCGGCGTCCCCGTCTATGTCATGGGCGAGAGCATGGGCGGCGCCCTGACCATGACCATGGCGGCCGGAGGGGAGGCGCAAGCCGATGGCTGGGTGCTGCTGGCGCCGGCGGTCTGGGGCCGGGCGCAGCAGGGCATCCTGCTGAGCAGCGGGCTGTGGCTGGTCAGTACCGTAGCGCCGGGCTTGCAGGTAACGGGGGGCGAGGTGCCGCTCCGCGTGCGCGCCAGCGACAACCGGGACGCGCTGATCCGCCTGGCGCGCGACCCGCTGACGATCCGCCGCACCCGGTTCGACACGCTGCGCGGCCTGACCGACCTGATGGACGCGGCCCAGGATGCCGCGCCGGCGCTGCCGCCAAACACGCTGGTCCTGTATGGCGCGCACGACACGCTGGTCCCGTCGGAGGCGATGGCCCGAGCCTGGCGCAATATGCCGGCGGGGGTGCGGCGCGGCTACTATGACGTCGGCTACCACCTGCTGATGCGGGACGTTGGCAGGAATAAGGTGATCGGAGATGTGATCGCATGGATGCTCAAGCGCGGCGCCCTGCCTTCCGGTGCAGACGGGCAGGCGGCAGCGTGGCAGGCGCCGAAGCGTTGAATGGCCTTGGCGGACGGGACCGGTTGGGCTATGACGGCTGGGCGGGACCCGTAGCTCAGCTGGATAGAGCGTTGCCCTCCGAAGGCAAAGGCCGGACGTTCGAATCGTCTCGGGTCCGCCAACTTCTTTCCGAAGTCACTGCGTCTGATCCGGCGTAGTGGGACTGCAAGTCCTAGCCGCCGTCGGCAACGCGGTTCCC
>JAABUT010000261.1_pt1 | contig 97630 bp, 90 predicted proteins | sample 5559281 | NCBI WGS metagenome assembly JAABUT01 (sample SAMN10711880, study PRJNA513359) | rock metagenome | isolation source: Antarctica rocks | place: Antarctica: Victoria Land, Ricker Hills nord | collected 2016-01-04 | reverse complement strand
AAGGGGACACGGGGGTAATTTGCCGGTTTTCAAAAGAAAAGTTAATCTCATGTGGAAACACAGTTCAGCTTGAAGAAGTTTCGTTGACAGATACTTCCTCGACTGGCAAAAGCTTAATATGCGTGGCCCCTACGGCTAGCAATTTACCAAGCCATAGTATCCCCATTGTACAGCACCAGCTTCCCGCCGTGCTTCGCCTTGGTCGTCTCAGCGAGCACCTTCATCATGCCATCGCACGAATCCTTCAGGCCGATCATCAGTTGGTCCTGCGTTGCCTTGTCGACGCCCAGGCCCACCGCTCCGGCGTCACCCAGTTCGGTGTGCACCCAGCCGGGGCCCAGCGAGAACGAGTGCAACCAGCTATCCTCCTCGTTGATCCGGATGCTGAACCAGGCCGACGCCGACTTGGACGGGCCGTAGGCGGCGTTGGGAAGTGGGGGTTGGGAGCTACATCAGTTGTATTAGCATCATTGATCCATGATAAATTTACCGGGGGGGATATCCGTGGCCTTGCTTGACTTACTTCAGACTGCCGGCCGTGGTCCCCATAATGGCATACATGGGCTCCTTCGTCGACTTCTGCAGCAGCGGTCGCACGGCCTGGTACAGCGACACGACGCCGTAGGCGTTGGGCTCGACGTGGGTGACCAGGTCCTCTAGCTTGACCTCGGCGACCGTGGGCCAGCAGTACGCTACACCGGCATTAGCAATGACGATGTCAAGATGGTTGATGCCCTGAGACTCGAGTGTTTTGACGGCGTCAAAGGCGTCCTGCCAGACTCTGGCGTCGAGCTTGACCACGACCAACTTGGTGCCCTCGGCCGTGGGGAGCTTCGACAGCCCCTTGGAGGTCGGGTGGTCTGGGTTGCGGTTGGCCGCAACAACGGTATGGTTTGGCAGCTTTAGATAGCGCTCGAGCAGGCCGTAGCCCAGGCCCCGGTTGGCTCCAGTGATCAGCACGACAGTGGACATGATGCGAAGTGAGGGTGGAGAGGATTGAGGTTTGGAAGATGTAGCCTTAAGCGTCAACAATAACGCGAGCTAGCTAAACCGAGTGAGTGAGAGAGAGAGAGAAGATAGATAGATAAGGGCCGCAATAAATGTCGACGCATAAATTCATTGTGCTGAGCGATTTGTAATAATCATGAACGGGTATCGTAATCATGATAAATCATATCTTAGACAGCAGTGACCTTTCTCGAATCACCTGTTACAAGAAGTAGGTAACGATTGCAGCTGCATGCTTATCCTGCATATCTTGAATCGCTGGAATTGTTCCTACAAGGACAGTAGAATAGAATGCAAGGTCGTGATTTCCAGCTGCGAATTCTTACGGCCCATATCATGTAGGTATCTAGAGGTGGGAAAGACGAAACTGCAAAAGTCTCATCGATATAATTATCTCTGGGAGCTTCCCCAAAAACATCAAGAACTGTGTTAAGGTCTCAGGATCTCCGACGTGTAAATGCAACTAAGCCCCTACACCCTTTCGGGTAAGCGGCGGCGGCCAAGTCGACTCTCTTGTCGCGGTCGAGCTGCGGAACTGGCTGGTGGCGGCGGGCCGGGCCAAGGTCTCTATCTTCGAAATTTTGCACGCAGCTTCGATGCAGAAGATCGCAGCGTTGGTGATAGCGAGAAGCGAGTGAAAGTAAATTTGAAATTTGCTTTAAATAACAACTGTGTACTTTGTACTTGTTTTATCACCCGAATCTGTACCTCCATCTGCCTCTCGCCCTGATCTGTTCAAGCAAATGAGTTCGCCCCTTTTGGGGTGAGTCTCGTCACGTGAACTCACCTGGCCTCGCCTCGGCTGGGTGAGCCGCAGGTGAGGCGTCTCAAAAAGTGCTTCAAGGGTACCCAAACTGACTCCTTCATCTCCTCCGTCCCCACCACGGAAGGGAAAAAAAGGTCAGGTTTAAACGACGACACTATTTTAGGTGGTGAGTGGATGCCACAGTGCTAGACAGAATTGTGCCACTCGATCCAGGACTGTATAGAGGCAGCATGCCTCCCATCAAGCAACTCACATTGTGCTCTTCTCATCAGCCTTCCTCATCTGCTCTGCCACACGCTGATCTGCTTCGCCAAAGGTGTTCTTCACGTAAAACCTTCCTTCAACCCTCCTCAGTCCTTGTGACGCAATGAGCCGCAAGCGCAAGACTTCAGCTGACCGAGCCAAGCTCGCTCGCTCAAACGTTTACGACGACAATAAGACTTTCGCTGGTGACGCCGAGATCCTTATATCTATGACGGATGACAGCCAGGATTCATACAGGGAGGCGTTGAAAATCTGGGCCGAGTAAGTCCTCATGACCTTGTTTCGCCTGAGTTGAAAGAACCATGCTTACGTTTCTTTTTCCTTTCTCTGCTCATTAGGTTCTTCAAGCCGGACGAAAATGCCTACCCTCACGATATGCGGGCGGCAAAGCGCTTTGTTGAGTTTTATGCTTGTGGAGTTAAAGAGAAGAAGAATGACAAGTCGACAACACATTCAATCGACGGCTTCTGACGAATATTTATCGCGACGTGAGCACGGAAGATCTTGAACCTCATTTCTTTCAGGATCAAGAAATCGGTCAAGAACGTACGTACTACTCGAACCCTTATGTTGTTTAAGCTCGAGAGACCTCCCGCCGGACGCGCAACGACGAGCCCTTGACTTTGAAAGTAAAGCCTACATCAACTCACACACACATTTATATACACACCTCTTGATTGTCGTCCCGTATTTAGCTGCATCCAGTGCCAGACGTCCATACAACCAGCCTTCCATAACCATCAGCACCCAGCGACAAGCAATGTCTAGGATCAGAAAATTCGGTCGTATCTTTCTCAGCTACGAACAAGTCGAGCTTACCATAGCTGAAGTGGTCTAAACAAAGCGTTCAAACGCCAGATCGACGCTGTAGAAAAGCAAGTCATCGAGGAAACTCTCCAAACAGTCACGAATGCGGTTAGCGGCTCCGTCCTCCAATCGGGGTTGAGTGCCGATCAAAAGACGAAAACAAAGGTGTGCCAGCATGAAACACTCCAACCATATTTCCGGGTGTCTTGCCCAAGTTGTAACCCTTGGGACACACCTTGAAGCCTCGAGAGCACAATTCTCATGGTTGATGCTGACTGCGGAATTTTGAATAGAAAATCTGTGTCACGTATGAACGATATTAAAGACGATTAGAATCTCCTTGCTCATGAATTCTCAGGTCCATGCCACACGTCAGTGACGAAGATCCGGCGAACCATTCGACAGTGGTCGGGGTGGACGAGAACGATCGGCCTGTCTGGTCGGCTCATGCAACATCAGACCCAAGCAAGCAACGAGTAGGTTCTATCCTTGGTATATTCGGACCTTCCTGCGTGGCTTTCTGACAAAATTTAGCCCGCTCGCAATACGGACCGTACGGACATCATTTCTGGGCCACAGATGTCTTGGAGCCGACAAAATTGCCTTTTCAAGCTCGAATTGGCAGTATCAATACAAATGTTGTGCACTATTGTCAGGGAACCGTTGTCTGTGACAGCGAGGGTTGTCATGGGTTTGATTTTGGCTATTTCTGTCGTATTTGGAGGGGCGTTTTTGCCGTACACGCCAAGTAACTTAAGAGTATAATTTAGAATATTCAGTCATTTACATACTGTGTCTTTATCGTCAGGATGCGGCAGGGGACCAATTGATAGGGCAGTTACGCCATTTCAGACTTCAGTGGAGCGTAGGTAGGGGTGCTCCAGAGCCTCTGCGGCGGTTGGTCTTTTGGTGTGGTCCACGATGAGGAGAGAACAGATGAAGTCCAGGAGCTCCGGATCCACCTTTGGGCCAGATAGAGATTCCAGTTCCTGACGTATAGTGCCCACGTCAATATAAGGTACTGGCCCATCGATTTCAGGATGTATGTATGTGCCCATAGACAATTCACCAGCCATACAGAATTCCGACTCGTACTCCGGATTTTGGACAGGTGGACCCAGTGGGCCAATTAGTCGGTCGATCTTGGCAATGCACCAAGATTCGGTAAGATCTTCAACGACTTTGTCACTGATGCCGAAGATGGCCTTATGCCCCAGCCAGTGCGCGAGCTGGTCCGTTAGCCGGGTTCTGAGGTAGAGGGTGCGACTACAAACCGTGACGCCAAGTGACCATATATCAGACGACGGCCAGCAGCCCAAGCCTCGCCATACCTCCGGCGCCCTACACCCAATAGGTTGTATGCGGTATTTGTTGAAGCCCTCCCGCATCACTGAGATCGTCAGAAAAAATAGAGATGGGTTGTTCAAGTCACGTACGGTTTCCAAGATCTCCCAACTTTACCACCGGAGAAGCGCTGTCAATATTTGACAGAAATATATTGTTCGGATTGACATCTGATCTTGTCAACACCATCAGAGTGACCTGAAGAGCAGAGAGAGCTAACCGGTATGCATCGCATTTGCAGACGCGAAAATATCGAGTGCTTCCAAGACCGAACGGGCAATCACCTTGGGAAGGACAGAATTTTCGCGGTATGGCTCTGCGCGCACTTTCCACAAAACATGCTCCATCCACTCGAAAACCAAACAAGGCGGGTCCTCGGAGGTCTTGTCAAAGCCAGCACGACCGCGCCCCTCAACCATTTCCCATCGTCCGACAACATCATGGAGCTTCCTTATGAACGGGTTTGTCTTGACAGGACCGGGTCCCACGTATATCTCATACTCGCGGACAAGAGCGATTCTTTCCATTGCAGGCGATCGCTGACCTGGAGTTCTTTGGATGGATTCTTGCGGGGTGAGTGGAGGGGCGCTTTTGATCATGAAACTGTAATCTATGAGTTCTGGGCAGGCACGGACAGCCGGGGGGATTGAGACTTGCAATCTAGATTCGGCATCAGAGACGTGTACAGACTTCGCCTTGAAGACTGTGTTGGACTTCAAAGGCTCGAACAATCTGTAGGCGCCCTTTGCCCCCTTGAGGACACAATTAGATTGGAATGACATCTTGTGACAATTTCTGCTTCCCGATCACATCACGAAAGAGAAGCCCCAGTATTGTAAACCTGGTAGGCCATGCGCATGTCAAGCCTATGACTAGTAGTCGGCATCGTCATAGGGATGAAGCTCGCAATAGGGCTGAAATCTGTCAAAATGTCCAGCTTTCGTTCTCACCACAAGTGGACAATTCTGCCTTGAAAACTCAACCGCGACCACGACCGAATACAGAAAGCGCATGGCCTGACAGACCTGCCATGACTTACCGCCGCGCCCGTCGGGTTCTCGAACAACGTCGACTCTTCTGTCCCGGAGTTGGTAACCTCCGCCTCATAGGGCTGTTAGGGCTAGGGCCCGCTTGTATTTTTACCTGCTCGCTCCTAGATAGACTCCTAACAGCTTCAACCCCATATACCAAAATGCCCCATATGACCTCGCGTTCCAATCAGAAAGACCTGTTGAGGAGTCTAATGGCAAAGAACATTGCCTTAGCAGCCTCATCAGCGGGAATACGGCAACCCTACGATGGCGAATCATACCTCAATGTGATGAAAGAGCTGCGGATCACTGCTCGAAATCGGGAATACTGATTAATATTGGCATTGTTGATGTACTACGTAGAATAGATGGCATTCAAATCACACTGTTACGCAGACATCAAAATCAACAGGGATCCTCAAATTGGCAAAAGCTGACTATGCTCATGCAACGCTGAATACCGACATTGAATTCTACGTGTCACGGACCTTTATATCGATCACTGACGACGCGAAGGATACCGAACGTCTGAAAGACAAAGTGAAGTTTGAGAGATACAAATATAGTTGGAAAGATCAGGACTTTCGGGTGTACGTTGCGAACTATTGAAAGACTGAGTATTCTCAGGTAGAAAATCCTTACATACTATATTCACGAAGTCAAGGGATGTCATAGATGGTCGGTCCTAGACGATGAACAAGCTTATCACGGCCGTCACTCGGCATCTGTCTGAGATCAAGGAAGAGATATGAGTGTATGATCGAGGGTACTGAAGAAAGAATCACAAGCTTTGAAAGAACGTTCAAGGTTGCAAGTGAAACAATGTGATTCTCTAGCAACAATGAGATGAAGCTTCAACTCGTCAGCGATATCGATGACTTTTTTGACCGGAAGAAGAACTACGAATCGTTCGCAGTGCTGTGGAAAATAAGTGACTACGGCATCTCGTTGCCCCATCCGTCCTGCATGCATTCAAAGTCAATGGTTCAACGTACTCTGACCGTTTTCACGCTGCACTCTGTGAATCTGTTAAGCTGATAATTGTAGCGTGGAATCATCCTTCATGACCTGCCTGGAAACGGGAAAACAATCTCTATCAAGGCTCTGATGCGCTCTCTCGCTTCCCGGTCAACGCTCATATCAACTTTGTATGTCAAATCTCTGAGCAAGTTCTGTGATCAAGACGACATTCGCTCTATATTCGAGAAAGCACGGGAAATAGATCTCTGCCTCCTCGTCTTTGAAGATATCGATAGTCTGATGTCTGATGATGTCAAGAGCCTTTTCCTCAATGAAGTAAATGGGTTGAAGGGGAATGATGATATCATGATGGTCGGAAGCATCAATTATTGTGTGTTCACTCCTCAGCGTTCCCTCAGCGTTGACTCGAGTCTCGGCAGTGAACAGACTGAACGCAGGAATCTTCAAGCGTCCGAGTTGATTCAATCGGAAATATCACTTTGCGCTCCTTGCAACATCAGAAAGAATTCAATATTGCGATCGTCGTTGTCTGCTTTGCTGATACATGTCTATAGATCAAAGCTGTCAAAGAAATCATCATCTCTTAGACTGTTCATTCAGATATCATCTGCAATTGCAAGCATCATCGAGGGTTTCAGCTTCGCATATTTGCAAGAAGCCTTCGTCATGATCGCCTTGCTGTCTATCGTTCGAACGCAGAGAGCGAATCTGATCAAACCCGATGCTTCAGGAAATTCCACTTCCGATGATCTCGCGTCGAATGCGATGTGGCAGGCGATTAGCAAGCAGGTCCAAACGCTACGCAAAGAAATGAAAGACAGCCGGAAGAGTGTGGAAGATGCCGAGAAGAATAGCATGTTGAGCGACGCTCGTTCGAGCTCCGCTACCTCGATCGGGTTTGGGCTTTCAAGGTAGCGTTTTGGTCGTTAATAAATGATTCCTGAGAGCAAGGCACTCGCCTCCTGCATGATCTCCCTCTTTACTCCACTCTGACAGAGCCTTATTTGCTCTTATAAATCCACTCCATCGTGTATGATCAGGATATTGGATCAAATAGAATACAGAAGGAATGGGGCGCAAGATCCATCATGTGATGAGAGTCCCATGAAACCTAAGCACGTCGCTAGGAAGTTTTGAAAGAAGCTTTGCCAACTCCTTCTCGGTTCGCTTGGGGGACCAGATGATGAAATTATAATGCAAAGCATTGCTTAACCCGTATCACTACCTCACCCCATTCTAGAAGATGAGCAGCGCCGCTATATCACCCGCACCAAGTGAAGCGAGGGTAAGCCGCAGCTGAAGGGACCCTTCGAGCTCCACTGCCTTCGGTTGGACTTGCTCAGGGCCATGGGGCACACTTCTGGCCCCTTGCTCCTGAAATTATGACCCATGTTGTGCAAGTCCAAACGCTGGAAGATTGAAGGTTCTGGAGATCAGCGGAAGTGTAGAGTGACTTACTTTATGAGTCGTCGTAGGACAAATACACTTCAACTATGATCCGTACGCTTCATTCATAGAGTCGATTGATCTGCGAACTGTTCAACCAAGGGCCTTTTTGTGGTTCTCCTGCTGTCGCTCGATCCTCTGGCATCCACCGTAGCATTCCCTTTACAACCCTGCTTGCCCTATTGACGTCCAACTCCACAAGCCCACACAATCATCGTAACCATCGTAGCAATAACAGCTTCCAGGCCTGCAAGCGTAGACGTCGGTCGTGGAAAGACATGAGTTTCCAGCACAACCAGTCTTTGATGAAGGGCAGATTAATCGAGCTCTTCATGATCTTGAAACGGCCAATACTTTTCAACGCAGAATCGGTCTTCGTCGTCCTCCGCTTCATCCAGCCATTCCCTCTTGAACCGTCGATTCGATTCCACAACTTTCTCGTACGACTCGTTTCTGACCCATCCATCTTGGCCTAGATCATCCAGAACTGAACGCCAGTGTTCTAATAAGGTGGTTGCTGTGAACCATTGCCCTTCTGTATGCAGAAACTCCTCCTCGTCATCTGCATCGAAGTGCACTGGACAGGATGTTCCTTGCGAGAGCTGGTCCCAACTATTGACAACTCTGACAAGCGCGCCTTTCAGCGTTATTGTATTGCCACTCCATTGCCGCCCAGCTCGATCAACTAAGTGTTGGCAGGGCATTAGAATCGGGTGACGGAGAGCATCAAGATGAGGCTTGTTGTCCTTCGCGTTGAAAATCATGTATAAATAGAACAACATCCTCCGCCGGTGAAGCTCATCAGCCTGGATCTTCTCCTCAGGGCTTAGGGAGTCATAATCCTCTGGCAGAGAAGGCTTTTCGAAGCCTTTTGGAGGCCCAGGGTCAGGGTTTTCGAACAACGGTGGATTGCCTGCCATTAACAGCAGGGGCAGAGCGGTTGTATGTTGCCAATCGATAACACATGACACCTCACAGGAGTCGGATACGAAGAGGTTTGTCGGGTTAAGATCTATGTATGAACGAGTTAGAGAAGTATCCAACGATAGCTTTGGGAATAGTTACCTGGGTGGCGCAATGTAGGTCGGTTCAGAGGGTTTCTGCGATCTCTTGGTAAGAGATTAGGAGCTACAGACAGGTATTTGTCAAGCAGATCGAGGTATATCTTTGGGGAGACCTCGCCTTTAAGCACTGTGTTGTGGGGAAAGTCATTCACTTGAGGTTTCCCAAATTTGCGGGTCCATTCTATTTCTCGCCGGCCGACTGAACGGAGATATTCACGCTGATCGCTCCCTGAATAAATATATAGTCAGTAAATCATACAGCAAGCTAGAGGAGAAAGACTAACAGGGCCCTCGGTTCAAGTCAAGCTGTGCACGCTTGCCACGCCAAAACATGTAGTCGGTAGCCGGGCCAATACAGAATCGGCTTGCATCACCACTATCGTCAAACATCTCAGGTCCGTAAAGATCGGCCTGAAGGTGTGAAGGCAACCTGCCCTTATAGTACAAGCTTCCGTAGGAACCGAGGGCAAAGGAGAACATCTTTCGTTCAATTTCAACGAAGCTTGTCACCAAACGCACTCTTTCTTTCTGTGTCAGACTAAACCACCGTGATTCCAGTGGCTGCCCCGGAGCCTTTTCCATAATGACATATTCTGATCCAACCGCATTGCCACCTTCTGAGGACCAGGCGTAGACTCGAGGAACAGGAACCCCCTTGGAAGACAAAAAGTCCAGTGTGGCAACTTCACTCTCTGTGGTAAAGTGTTTTGGAACCGTAAGAGAATAGGGAAGCTTAGCTATCACTTCGAATCCATCGTCCATGGTGAGAAGGAAAACTCTGCTGAAGCCACCTTCCGCAAGTTTCTCCATACGTGTAACGCTTCGTCGACGAACACAATCTGCGGCGATATCCTTGAGTGCTGGGACATCAAAGTGGACGTGTCTCTCAGCTAGCCGAAGCTTTTCGTTATAGAGGTAGCGACCGGACGTATAGGTGAAAAGCTCCTGGTCCGGTTTCGAGCAGAGCTCACTCATCATAGAATGATATCTCGTAGATGCGAGTAAAAGGTGTCCGCGACCCCGGCGTTTCGAATCACGAGTAAGACGCTTCAGAGGATTGAGATACTCTGATGAACGAACAAGATTGAGAATAGGTCGGTAATAGCTGAGAAGAGAAGGTGGCGCTGAATTCAACGTTACCATCATGACGAGAGAATGTCTGTATTTAAATTCAGAGACATGGCGGTCTTCATTGACCGTCCAAAATTTTACGAGCACATCTCTGCGCCGAAGAACATTCCCAGATATAGCTTGCCGACACTTCAACCTCAGCTGAGCTTCGCTTTCGCCTTTGCCTGATCTGGTGCGTTGGCCACCCACCGTCCACAACTCGAAGAGACAGATGAACTACAACGCCGCGCCAGGTTTCGGGCAGCCTCTCAGATGGCAGCAAGACAATGATGATGAAAGCGTCTGGATCAAGCACTCACATAATCCTTTTTTCGTCTCTGCTCTGGATGGATCCGAAGATGAGTATGGGCATCATTACCTCCGAGTTCATACCCACGATTACTAAGGCGAACACAGCGGTCAAGGAGCTGAGCCATTGACTGTTCCGGAGCATCGCATGCTGTCTTTAATGGGTGAGATTACCGATACAGCAAATTGGCATCAGGTTATCTTCGAACAGAGCTTCATTGAAAGCTGGAAGAGCACGATGCTGTCGCAGGATGTTGTGACGCAACAGATGGTTAATTGGGTCAGTCGATGTTCGGGTACAGTCTTGGTATGAAAAACCACTCACGCTTGTATAGTGTATAAGCGAGGTGCAGAATTATGCAAATGAATTTCGGAAGACCCATATCATCCCTGCTTTGGATCGAGGTATTTTTAAGACAGACGATCTCGTGGCATTGACCCAAAAAGAGAATATTTCCCGGGCAGTATTCCACTTGGAACACGAGTCGCGCGATCGTAGAAGCTTGTCTGCAAAGCCGCATGGATCCCATAAGACCGTGGACCCCTCCCTATTCCCTTTCTGCTTTCAAAGATCAAGGTGCCTGAAAGGTAGTACCGTTGACCGCCATGACTGTATAGATCAATGCGGTAAAGGTCAGATTGCCGGTCTGCCCCAGGGTCCTGAAGGACAACATATTGGCTCACTCAGGGGCCGTGGATGCTATGCCAACGATAAAGCTTGGTCCCAGCAGTATCAATGGTTGCCTTTTGAAGTAAAATTCGATGAAAACATGACCTCGACCCAGTACGCTTGCTCTATTAATTTGCCTTGTCCAATCACGGTTTAATTGACTGGCCATCTCTTAGCATCGTCAGTTATATCAATAATGTCCACCCTGTTCTACATGAAGGACTCTATCCTGCTATTGAAAGGCTCCTTAATGACGCAATTCCGTTGTTCAACAGGTCTCTCATAAGCATCGAGACGCCATCGAGATTTTTCAGTCCCCGTATCCCTGCCGAGAGTAGTGGAAGTTGTGAAGTGCCCAATCGAGAGCCAGGAGAATATCGAACACTGGAAGCAAGAACAAATCCGCGATACCTGATATCTCACGAGAGACCCTCTGTGGATTTACGAAAAGACTTCGGGGATACCGGTGTTCAATTCATTGTCGAAATCTCAAGTATATTTCTGCGCCCAGAGATGCCGAAGGACCCAGGCGAAGAGTGGCATGTCCAAGGTCAATTGGTATATAATCCTACTTGTCCAGCCGTGACGCGGAAGTCCTACTGATCACACTCAAACCAGAATGAACGTATATGCGCTACTGTTCTCTACTTTTACGATTGCGACAACATTCAAGAAGGATCAATATCGTTCCGGCAAAGAGTCTCCAACGACGAGCCCATGGATCTGAACACTCTTACAGAGACCACTACGGAAACAGAGGACATATACGGGATCAAGGATGGCGAGCCAACATTGCAAGTGTTGGGTGATGTAACAGTCCGACCAAATCGAGCCATTTGTTTCCCCAATGTACTGACCCCTCTATCCCACCATCAACCGGGCTAACAAAAGAAAGACCTTTCAGATAAGGTTTAATCCACTTCATCTCGAGGACAGATCACGCACAGGCCATTGCAAGTTTCTGACTCTTCACCTGGTTGATCCTAGGCGGCGGATTATATCGACGGCCACGGTTCCATGTCAAAGACGGGACTGGTGGGCCGGAGAGCTTCGCGAAAAATTGGATGTGTTCAAGAGCTTACCTCTGGAAGTGTTTGACAGGATAATCGATGTTCTACATCTTCAAATCTCTTCAGTGAATGACTAGATCCTTACATAGGAAACAGTTGGTGCAAGACTTTCCGATCTCGCTCCACGATGCAGATATCATGAGACGGGAATTTCTGGCGGAGAGAACCGAGTTGTAAGTCCTCTTCACCGTATCGTGGATGCGGTAAACCGGACTGACATATAGCCCGAAGCACACGCAAACATACGGAAGCGATGATGCAGCAAAAGTTCAATCTGATGACTGAGGCACGAAGGCACGAGGAAGAGATGGGCTACTATTAGTACCTGTCATGCTTGTAAATGGGAACGAAAGACGGAAAAGAGTCCAGCTTAGTCTTTATAAAAGTTATTATTGAATTACAAGTCTACCGAAAGGCCTACTTAGGATAGGTTTAACCTATTTTACAAATAGTTAAAGTATCTTGTGTGTAGCAGTCTTCGTCTTGACTAACAAGCTGAGCTTAAGCTACACATTAACGTCTTTACGAACTCGTTAACGTATACGTGAAGCGTATCGATTAACTTAGTCGTTAATTAACGCGTTGCCGTCTTCGAAAAGTATCGTTATACTAATTATACTCGAAGTCGAAAATGTTCTCGTCGTTTACGTCGAGTATTAGAGCTTAATTTACACGTTAACGACTTAATTAAACAGTTGACATGTAAACTAAACTCGACTTGTTAATTTATTCTAATACTTAACATAAACGACGTTGTAAAGCTTTCGTGATGCAGTGGTTTCGAATCGATATTATTCTCGAAATATTTCAAGGTCAAAACTATTTTAAGCTTTAAAGAACTGACACTATCACCTATAATATAGAGAGGGTATTACCTTAGAGATACATCAAACATAGTTTAGCGTTACTGTAATCTTTTATCCAGTTGATCTAATTAAAATCTCGAGTGTCTCGAACGCAATAGCAGATTGCTGCAGATTATGGCAGCGACAAACGAAGCAGGCATTAGAAAATTAAAAGTCTCATGCGATATGGTAATAGCTAGAAGCTTGTTGAACTGTAATTCTCTGCCTTCACAACTACTCGACAGACCCAGCATTCGTGGCCGAAGCTGGCGCAGACGTAGCACTGCTAAACAAGGATGTCTGGTCTGCGAGAGGTATAGTTCTCGTAGTAGAGGGCAGTAGATCAAGGGGACTGCCTGGGAAATTCTACCGTGTGGCCGAATGTCAGCGACGAGCTTGTAAAGTTGGAAGCATTCCTCGCGGTGGCTTACCAGGTTAGTCAGGTTGAAGCTCAAGCCTTCTGCTCCCCAGTAACCACTATAGGAATTTCCCATTGTCACGCAGGTGTCGAGAATGTTCTGTTATGCATTTAGCTTCTGCACCGAGCGAGGCGGCGGATTGCGATATACCTGTATTGCGAATGGGCAGACTGTGTAGGCGAGCGGACTGGTTGTGTTGGGCCGGTTGATCACCAGTTGGTAATAGTTTGACTCGCCAGGCCTTGATTCGCTGGCCCATACACAGGTACTGCCGTTGTTCATGGCTGGCTGGGTCAAGTCCGGAAGCTGATTGTTCCAAAAACTGTCAGTGCGCATTGTCGATTAAGAGATGCTCGGACACTACTTACATTGCTGTTAGGGCTGTTATTGCATACGGCAGTTTCATTGCAAGCAACCTTGGAGATGAAGTCCAGCTGAGAAAGGCCTCCGAACAAGGTCTTGACGACATTATTGTAGTCTGGTGCACCTGTCGGCCGGGCTTGAGAACACACGACTGTCTTAGTTGGTGCGCTGGAATTGAAGCCGTTGGCCGCAAAGCTAGTGAAGGGTGGAGGGGTAGAGCCGGCAGTAACAGCAGCACCACTCGACACAGGAGTAGCAATACCAGAGAAAGCCTGCCTCTCGTTGAGCCAGCCAAATACATTTGCCAAGGCAATGCCCTCCAAAAAATCATATGCCATCCTGAGGTAGCCAGACCCATTCGGCGTTACAAAGCTTCCCTCCTGATGCTCCCATGTTGTCGTCGAAGTGTGGACCTTCAAGATCCTCCCTCCCTGTTCCTGGACCATTCGATTTACAATTGCTGCGATGGCTGCATTGTAGGAGGCGATACGGCGCTGCACCCCATAGAAGGTCGACCCGTCTTCCTGCAGGCCAAACATTGGGATCTGACCCACGATGACGACGGCCGATGGATCCTTATCGAAAATGAGGTCGATAATCTTGACGAGGCGCGTAGGCGCATCAGCTACCTCCTCATCGTACACCATATCCCTTGTGCCAGCCATCAGGAGGACGACCTTTCGTTGGAGATATATGTCCGGAGACACATTCAGATAATCGTAAAGCCTGGCAAGGTTTGCGTCTAGATAGCACTCGTGTTCCAGGTAGCCAAGATACCCTGCGCTCTGCGAACCGATGAAAGTACGTCGCATTCCCCCACCGGGCATGAGACGGTAATCTCCTAAAATCGAGTTGAGGTGGCCACGGAAGCCTTGGTAAGTCTCCGATTGCGGGTTATAGCCTCCCGCGGCTACAACGTCGCCCACAACCATGATGTCTGCCGGGACTCCGGCAAGTGCTCTCAAAGCATCATCGTAGTGCAATTTGAACATAATGAGATTCTTTGTTTCTCTAAAACCCGCCGATGTCGGATGGAACGTCTTGGTAACCCACATTGGCGCCACTGTGGCATCGACACCTTCCCAGGTGAATGTCCTGTTGAACTCCACAATAGCAGCAGCAGTATTGTTGTCCATTGCAGTATTGTTGTTCTCGGCACTGACGCTATCAGCAGGCCTGGGAATTCGCAGATGAAAGAACCAGGTATCCGGGTTTCCCCTGTCCGGCTCGTTGACACCTTGCCGACAGAAGCGGTGGTTGGTATACATGAGATCCTGGTCGACCCAGTCAAGAGCAGTAGAGTAGCGGGTGTCCCAAAACTTTTGGGTGGTGTGATGGACATTGATGTTATCCATCCAATACTGGAGCACATAGTTCACCTCGTGTGTCAAACGGTTCAGATTCCGACGCAGCTCTTGCACCAATTTTGGGCCTATCAAGCCGTACATAAGAGTGATTGTGTTGCACTGTGTTGTGAATGAATCAAAGAACTGAGGGTAGCCTGTCTGATAGAGCGCTGTACGCTTATTCCTAGAGGAACGCTGTTCGAAAGTTAACTTCTCAAGAGCACTGTTTAGCACGTTGTTGTAATCATTGTACATTTCCCTGGAATACAACTTAGTCCTGGCGTTTTCTATGAAATCATTACAAGTTCCAGCTCCGGTTCCAAGTCCAAAGATGCATCGTTGTAAGATATCGCTGAACTTTACGTCGTTGCCGCCAATGGATAGCGTGAGAAACGAAGTGGTTTGAGAAACGGCGCCAAGTTGATAGTTAGGGTTATTTTCGTCGGTGAGATTTTGAGTCACATCACCCGTGCAGGCTTTGAAGTTGAACCTAGGTTTCGACGGCATCGCTGGGGGATCCGGTCCAGGCATATTGGGATCATTCTGTATCTGAGGCGGATACGCGTTCTGTCCACGCTTGCAGCCGACATCTTGGCCATAGGGGGCTCCCGCGCCGGGTCCCGCAGCAAAGGAGTCCCCAAGAGCAACCCATTCCTTTGGTCTTGTTTCCGGGTTGTTAGCCAATATCTCCGGGGAACCGTTTCCTGTGTCGAGGAAAGTAGAGACGAAAAGAGAGCTATTTGAGAAGAAAGAGCCAGTCGAGTTGATGGTTGGATCTCCCCAGGGATCGTCCGGAGACGCATTATTAGCCCGTGGGACGATGACTGATTCGACAGGGGTAGGAGAGGAGTCTTTTAGGAAGTAGTCAGCAGATACAAGCCGTTGACCAGATGGAAAGGATTAATTTGACCACATGCTAGAGCAAGTAATGCCACACTCAAGAGAACGTAATGCACGTAGCTAGTTGTAGAAGACATGGAGCTAATCTTACTGTAGAGGGTGGTTCGAGCGACCTACACAGAGTATGTTATCGTTGACCAGATGGATTCCATCTTCCTCAAATTGGTGGTCGGAGGGAATTGCAGAATTATATAACAAAAGCTGGTCAGTGTGAACCCTTCCTACTTTCTGTGGCTTATTCCTGGCAGGTCGGTGCGCATTACAACAGTGTCACAGCGGTTTGACTACTAAAGATAGTTGTCAAACCATTGAAACAAGCCATAAGGAACTCGTGGTCTTGTTGGCACAACAAGGCTCATACTGAAACTCATATGGCACCGAGAGACCCCACGAGGAATCCAATTCACGTCAGCAATCCAAATAGTAGTCTGGCACCACCAATCGATAAGCCTGCTCTAATGTAGGCAACATTGCAACATAACGACTGCCTCTAGTCTTGATTGAGAGTCCCATGAAAATTGGATGATGTTTCGTGTGGCAGTTCGTGCACTCGGATGAATACCGTAGTGCGTTGGACCAGCATTGCTGGCACGAAAAACCCTCCGAAGGAATTTCAGTTGGGGGTGACGTTGGCTTACCGCATGGGCTCAGCCTTAAAATGCGTTAGTCAACAAAGAATGTAAGGGCCAGGCCGCTGACTGTTAGGTCCTAATGGCAGCGGACGGTGATCGCGTAGCTTACGCACCGCCGTTGCTGGGGCGTTGCACTTGACTATTGGTATATAGAACAAGTTCACACGGCAACAGATTTTTTTCTTTAGTACCTACTGTTTAAGGTGTATTCACTACCTAGTCAATACACCTCAAACGATCGGATTGTACACCTGTCGTATATGTCAGGACCATGCAGTACTAGCCTTTAGTAGAAGAAGTGGCATAGGCAGGAGGATCCTGGAGTGGCATAACAAGGAGCATCCAGGAGTGACATAGCTAGGAGGATTCAGGAGTGACACAGTCAGGAGGATTCAGGAGTGACACAGCCAGGTGATACAACCAGGAGAGTGACACAGCCAGGAGGATCCGGGAGTATATCGACTCTAGGGATACTAAAGTTGATGGTATGAACATTGATATTTGGAGCTCCGTGGGCGAACAAACATGATGGCTGTAAGCCCTAGCTAACAGCTCTATCGGGAGGCTGGGGGGGTACGCCTGGGACGTTTTGGAGGCATAGTGGAGGGTGGGAATGCGAAATGAAAGAAGAAGACAGGCAGCTATGGTAGGACTGCACTGAGTGATGAAGTGTAGATCTGATAATTGACCAAAGGTGTGTATTCTACAGCAGGAAGCTAAGGTATCTATGTTTTGTGCCGCAATTGGCGCTAGCCCCAACCAGGCTAGCGGACAGTCAATGGCACTGCAACAACTATGTTCCTAATTGGACGACTACTTCTCCTGCAGCTCCTATTGCTTCAACACTGAGTATAGCCTCAACAAGCAGCTGTATGACGGACTGTGCCGCATGCCCCCTGCACTAACCGCCGACTAAATTGGCCTGACTATGTAGAAGTGGTATAAGCGATAGGATCCAGAAGTAGCACCGCCTTCTTCTTTCATTGCATCTCTATCTCTCCCACAATATTTCACTTTCAGAAATGAAAATGGTGCGATCAACATGTGCCATCTCCTTGGCTCTAATTTTGAATACTTGGAGATCTCATGCTGCTGTATTCCGTGTTCCATTGAATCGTACGACTGTTGCTTGGTCGTTGCCGTTTCCGCGCTACTTCAATGAGTGGAGACAGCCCGAAAAAGAGGTATGACTGACTGACATGGCCAGATTCTCCTGCAATAATAACCGTTCGTCAAGTACAATCAACAATTAAGATCTAGCCTTGTTCTGCAAGATGATCATCATCAAGATATCGCTGCCAAAGAAAATCAAGATGTTTACTATTACATCCTGTACTCTACCGACATACAACTTGGCAACCCGCCACAGCCCTTCCGGGCACAAGTGGATATTGGCTGGGGAGATGTCTTCGTGCCTTCCTGGAACTGCACGTACGACTCCTACGAAGCTCAATACTGCCTCCCACACAACATGTACAACTCCTCGCAATCATCGTCGTATGTAGCCGACCTCTCGCCGGCAAGGATCCACTACATGGGCATTTACACGTACGGCAACGTATCGCAGGATTCACTTTATGTGGGTGGAGCAGAGATTAAGAATCAGATCTTTGAGGAAGCCACCATATGGCGTCCGGTGCCGTTGTTCTGGGACGACCTCCTTGATAGCGCCCTCGGCCTTGCTCGCTTGCCCCTCAATTTCTCGGACTCGACAATTGAAGCTCGGAACCCATTTCAGAACATGATCAGTCAGAATCTGCTCGACAGGAACGTCTTCTCTCTAAGACTCGCCCGCACGGACAAAGAAAAGGGCGAGCTCCTATTTGGCTCAGTCGACAATGATCGCTATACTGGAGACCTTGTGAGATTTCCGGCCACGAATGTGACTTGTGGAGACAATGAAGCAATCGCCGTCTATTCATCTAGCGGCTGGCAAATTCCTGTTCAGTCGATATCTCTTGGCTCCAATTCCAGCTCTGGCCCCCTCCATGCATCACTTCCAAACTACACTGCTATACTCTCCACGGATTTTCCCCGTATAGGATTGCCAAGAGGTCTTGCACAGCAATTTACCAAGCACTGCGGCGCCGCGGTAGAATTAAGCGCCCTTAGCTGCGAGGAGAGAATTCTGCTGCCCAACTTGACCGTCATTCTAGGCCCAGACAGACATGAAATAGTACTGACGCCGTGGGACTATATGTTCGAAGTCGAGGATGAGACATACGGCACGAGGTGTGTCTTGCCATTTGTTGATCTCATGGAGATGCTCGATGGTTTCGAGTATATCATTCTCGGCACGGCCTTTCTCAGTGGGCTCTATAGCGTCTTTGATTATGACAATCAGATAGTTTCACGTGAGTTTGATCTTGCCTTTGGATTTGGCTTTCCATATGTGCGCGCTCGTCGGTTATACTAATCCCATGTTAGTGGCCAAGGCAAAATGGGAGCAGTAGATGGAGCATTTCTAAAGGCTGAAGCCTTGGAATCGAAAACGAGCGGCTGCAAATGAAGCTGGGAATGTGCCTGCCAGCCATCTCTGTCGGGAGTGACTGCCAAAGATCAGGGTGGCGAGACTGAGATATCCCGCGAAAGAGGTCATTGGCAAAGTTGCACAATCCTCCGTTGAAGAAATACTTTGATCATCCGTGCTAGGGTTGTTAGGCATATAACATTTGCGAAAAATAGCTTCGTCATTTTGCTCGTCATACTTTATTCTCCCGAAATTTGGAACGTAAAAATGCCTGCAACCAAGTGTTAGGTTGGGCGATTGCCCTAGGGCCACGGATGCTGTTCTCCAGAGCCGTGTTATGCAGGCAGGCCTATGTAGGATTGCACACACAACCGCTGGGTTCAAAAGACCTCAATGAGTAAGGCCTGGTCTAGAAACCGCTGCATTAACCTTTCGACATGCTTACCTCAATTTGGCATCATATACCGCATAACCTTAACGAGATCAGACATTGCTTACCCAAGATTGATGGACCGTTCAACAAAACATTCAGACTAACAGAGGCCCCGCCCCCAGGGTCATGGCGGCTTTAGGCACCCACGGACCCGTTGGAATGGTTGCCATGACCCAAGATCCAGCTGATCTAGCAGTGACCCAAGGTCATCGTACAGACGATTGCACTAGGATGCAACCTCTTAAGCACGAAAAACCCCAATCTCACGTTGCCGTCAGACACATAAAAAAGAGCAGTAGCAATAGCTCTAGACGGAACGGCGCTCATGAGCGAAAAAGACTTGGACAAGATGTCCCTAATCAAGCTTCCGTACACACTCGGCGGCAGGGTCAGAGCAGGGAAAGCGTTCCGGAACCATACCTGGAACTAAAAGAGAGCGAAGTAGACGTCATCAAAGGCTCAAACCGTAGTCTCTCGATCTTGTCAAGGCCTTCCTCGAACCATTCAATCGCCGTCCCTGCAATTCCTCATCTAGAGGATGGGATTGCTTACCCTGAGGGCGACCTACATGCCTGGCTCGTCGTGCTGGCGTCTTTCAGCGGTATGGTAGCCTCCTTCGGCCTGATAAATACGGTTGGTACTTTCCAGGGATACCTCAGCACTCACCAGCCAGCATCGTATTCTCCCAGCTCCGTAGGCTGGATATTCGGCATGTACGTCTCCCTAAGGTTCTTCTGCGGCGTGCAGATAGTTCCAGTAATTGACGCAAAGGGACTTAGATGGCTGCTGGCTGCTGGTACCGTACTTTTGCTCGCTGGCATGGTGGGAGCCCCAGTAGCACCGGTGAGATTAATCCATCAATGTGGCCCATTGACCCTTCGATCGTCCTTGACTGATCCTCTTCTCTCGATATAGAATGTTGGCTCTTCCTCACCTCATCCACACTCTCCGGACTTGGCACCTCCTTAGTCTTTATCCCAGCCACCGCCTCAACAATCCACTGCTTGTGTTGCGATATCCAAGGAACTCGGTGCGTGCCGTGGCTTATCTCCTTCTCCGATATAGCTTCATATCGCCTGAATGCGCATCGCGGACAAGTCGATCCGATATATACTGATTTATCTAACGGATTGTATTTGTCCTTGGACGAAAAGCTGAGTACTATTCACTGCGTGAGTAGCTTCTAATTATAGCCAGGTCACGGTTTGTGTTACCCCGCTGGATGGCTATAATATGATCTTTGGTATAGATTGGCTAAGGAAATACAATTCTATGAGAATACGATGTATATTTTTACTACTTAACAAATACAACGTACTATACAAGTAACGGAACTCGATGTTATGAGGTGTAGAGTAGCTAGGAGAATTTGGAGGAACGGAAGAACCGAAGCAATCCTCTAGACGTCTGCAGATTCGAACAAATAATGAGACGTGTGCCGGTAAGACCTTGCTGGAGTAGGGATTCCTAGAAGCCAAGAGACAGTCACTCCAGCGCAATCCACCCTACCAACCTCGCCCTCGCTACAAAATTCCATCAATGGCACCAAACAAGCCTCGCTAGAATACTCAATCAATTCTAACCTAGGTATCCTCGGAGAGCTCTCGGAGAGCTAGAATAACAGGCTCGAAAGTGGCTTGAAGTTGAAAATTTGAAATCCGGAACATACGTACCGTGTCCTTTCTACCATTAAAATATCGTTCAACCATCGTGTGTAGGTACATCAACAACTACCTTTGAGAAGCTCAGACAAACATAATAAAGAAAAGTACAAAAGGTAATTGTTGAAATATGGCGAGATTGATCATCCTGCTTGTGATTCTTTGATTACAATACTCTAGGCTATATTACAAGCGTATATTTTATTCTCGTGTGGTGCAGATTGCTGCCTGCTAACCTAATCAGTACTAGCTTTGGTATGCTTCGACCATGTGAAATCTAGATGGCCTCTTTTGTAGAAGACACACCTTTAGACAATTATCAGATTTACACTTCATCACGGCAAACTATAATATTTTGCAAATCTAAGGTAGTATCCGGACATGAACCGGCCTTAATGTACGTGTCAGGTCCTTCTCTTTATTAGGTACAAATGTACATTTTCAAACACCACTGTTCGGGAGTTGTTTGCTGCCTAGTTATTATGACTGGGAATCCCATGTCACACTATGCAGATTACAATTTCGAGTCAAGCTTTTCAAAAACCCATTCATTCAGAATCACTATCAGAGAAAGAGTTTCAAATATATCATTACTTGGCTGAGTCCCGTTTAGCTTTCCACCCGACACCTCCCTCTATTTCCTCAACCGCCTACCCCCCCGGACAATGCCACCCCCAGAAGAACCCTCGCTCTCAGTCAAACTCTCCCTCTCCCCCTCCGCCTACTCCTTCTCCAACCCAGCTCCACCAGTCCTAGCCTTAACCATCGAGTCCCATGCCGACCGCCCCCTCACCCTCTTCACCTGGAACACCCCCTTCCATCCCCCGTCCGGACTAACAAATGCTTGCTTCCTCATCATCGACACCGCCGACAACACGCCCATCCCTCAATCCACAATACGCATCCAGCGCGGCCCCCTCTCTCGCATGCGGGGGTCCGGTGACGAAAAGTACTTCCTAACCCTTTACCCTGACACCCCGACCGAGGTGTCGACCGGTTTCACGCGCGGGGGCACCGTGCCGCCGCAGCCTCGCGCGATCGTGGAGCGCGGCTGGGAGCTCGACGAGCGCGGCCACGAGCAGAAGATTCGAAGGAGTACTCAAGCGTGTGGGGCCGATGGGTTGGAAGGCGGGCATCGGTACAAGGTTGGTGTTGCTCGCGGGGGGTTGATGGGGGTTTGGTGGCGGTGGGGGGTGAGGGAGGAGATGTTGGTTGATCGGGAGAGCTTGGATTGGAATCTGAGTGGCTTGGAGCCTGAACAGGTGCCGTTGAAGGTGGGAGAGATTGAGTGGGTGGAGTTTAGTGTAGATGATTGAAGTGTGTGTATGTTTGTTGCCTTTTTATGAGTAAGACTGGTATCTAACATAAAGAAAAAAGTAGTCCCTTTGTTTTGTACTATATACGACTTCTTTTCTATTACATGCAAGATATTTAAACGCGTTCCAAGAAAAAAAACATACATTTTCATTCATTCAAGTCACAGATAGAGACAGAAATCCACTAAAAACCAAGCTCACAAAGCTGTCTTATCATTCTCTAAATCCATCAGTCCAATGTCTCAACATCGCGGGCTTCAGTGGTTGTAAAAATCCCGAAAGCTGAAAAAATTAGACGTCGGAAGCTTCAACCATTTAACTCGGGAGTTTCTCAAATTACATTGATACAAGAGAGAGAGAGGGAGTGTGTGAGACGGGAATGACATGCTCGCGGATCTCTACACGTAGTGAAATATGCTACAATAGCCAGACGCACAAACATATTCACAAAGAGCGATCAAGCCTCGAAGCCGCTTTCCGCCTTCGGCTTCGAGGGCACAGTCAACTCTCTGTTCTTCGCCATGATCTTTCTAGCACCTTCTCACTATATTCCCGCCTCATCCCCACTTTCCCCTCCCTTTTCTTCATGCTCTGCATCACAAATGACTTTCTCAGCGACGTCAACCTCCTTCGCTCGTTCCTCCTCGCCGCTCGCACCTCCATCTTCTTACATTGCTTGAGATAGCTCGTCTTCTGCCGAATGCGGGAGGTGCTGTATTTGTTGCGCAGCTCGTCGGTGATTGTCTTGAGCATCGATGCGTGAAGCAGTGTTGGGATTCAGATCTCTTGCTCGATGCTAATGCGCAGGCTGTCGATGTTGTGGATCTTCGTGTTCGGCTTTTTCTTTTTCAGTTAAATCTATAAAATTAACTTTATAAAATGGAAGTTAATGATATAGAAGAATGAATTATTTTAGAATATAAGTTCGTTTGATATGTAGTTATTTTCTTCGTCTATAATACGTCTCATGACTTGAAGCTGAGTGCTTCCGGGCAGTTCCTTTTATTCTGACCGTATTCTAACAGTAATGCGTTCACAAACGTAAAGCAGTACACTGCAAGATTGTCCAATTTTATCCACTGATAAAGTTACCAGAAGGTCAGCTCTTTGCATCAAATAGCTCTAATCTTGATGTCCAACGGGAGATTAATTGCAGAAGGTTGATCGGTGATAGATTGGCATAGGGTGGACATTCTAGTCGTCAGGAACCGTACATAAGTATCGGTAGATCTTTGACGGTTCTTGCGCTTAGTCGTATCCGCTGTTGCGATCTTCAGGATTGGCGGCGCCGCATTTTAGACCATGTCCGCACGAACGATCGCCTGATCGATCTTCCGGCCAACACCCAAAGCAAGATAAGCAGAGGTATGAAGCCAACTATAATGATAGAAGAGGGACCATCGTACGTGTAAAATGGATTGGAGTACAGAGCACAGGGGATACTAATGCCTACGAAGCACAATCGCCTCCCGATGCTTCCGATGCTACGCTTTCCCTGTCGCCCTTTAAACCATCTGAATGGACCGCGCCCTTGGAATATCGAGAAAAAGGCAACGGCCGGGAGCAGCAGCTGGAAGCTCAACTGGACCACAGGAGCAAACAGGAACCTTGTATCGTACTCATCTTGAAAGGCTATTACCCCCATAGTGGGAAGCATAATGTATGCAACAATGACCCAGAGTGCCAACATTGTCGGGTATACTAGACGCCAATAGGCGCGGTATTCAACAATAGACTGGAGTGCCAATCGGACAATCGGTCCTATGATTACTGGAAGAATGAAACTTCCAGCTACAAGCGCCACGGCGATTCCGATGAACAGAAGCCAAGAGTAGGTGACGGCGCCCGAAGCAGATATCACATGAGCTAGCAACTCCGTTTGAGTATTTAGGATGAACGGGTTGGTCGCATTTGCGTCGCGAGTCGTGTTCGTTATATTTTGGAAGGCGCCATCAAGTGCTGGATCTGTCATGTTCATGCTGAATATGCTCTGTTTATCGCTGTTAGAACTGCCTGCAGTCAGGATTCCAGAGACCGGAATGATACATACGGAAGCAAACGCCAACGGGATATACAAGGCAGCCAGGAATGCGAGGATAGTTGATCTTCGAATTTGCTCGAGGCCTAGCTTCTCATTGATCTGAAACGTGTACAACGATTAGATTGCGGTCTCAAGTACCTAATGAACGTACGAAATGGACAGCACACGTACCGTTTTGCGCATCTCTCAATTCTGCTCCCTGCGGAGATCAGCTCATCTGTCAAGTATATCAGATCCGCCGAGAGTTCGGTCACTTGAAGCAACAACTCTGCGGTAGCTTGCCACCCAGTATAGCCTGGGGCGGGTTCGCCCAGTGATGTTCGTAGGTTTTCCAACAATGCTGAAGCCTCTCGCAATCCTTTGATGCCTTCCTGGCGACAGTCATCTACATGGAGTAAATATTCGATCTTGCTTGCTGAGGGACTACTTCGACCTTCGAAATACTATAAGGGTCATGAGTACAAAGTAATCACAGCTGCTTACTGCAGAAAATGTCCATACCAGATAGTCTAATTGCTCGTTGAGACCCTCCAGAAATTTACTTGTGTCTCCAATGATCAAGTGGAAGACAGCCAATATGCTCAGACATAGCTCGTCCAGAACTGACCCTTGCCTCGAAGTTCTTGTCGAAAGATCCCAGGCTAAGATCAGACATCGTTGCTTCTCATATTTGGCCAATTGTTCTGTTGAATCGAGTCTGATTATGAGCCTCTGTAGCCGCTGGTCTGCAAGGGCAGGTCGTAGCACATACGCTCGTTGTGATTTTGGTGGCTTGCGGTAACGTTGCCAGACATATATGTCGAGATCACTGACATACTTTGGTACTTCTAACTGCCAACAGAAGGCAAACTCTGCTTCAAACGGTTGGAATATATTCTGCGTATGATTGAAACCGTCTGAGATATGATTCATTAGCCGGCAGTCTTCAAAGTTTGCTCCTGAGGGATAAGTCACTTTTTGAAGGAAGCTTGGTTTGCCATTTTAGCTGTACAGCGGAATTATTCTTCATCAAATCACTCTTAACAGATTTCGACAAGAGCCAACACTGTCCTAATACAAGTACGACAGCTTGTTTTGGTGACTGAGTCCTGTCCTTGACTGATCCTAGAAGTGTTTTGGAAAGACTCTGGCTGGATGATAGCGTAGTCCTCGACAAGGGGCTCTCGGCAGCAAGCACACTGTTCATGGTCCTCATCAGATATGAATTCCGAATTAGAGGCAAGAATAGTTAGGAAAGGACATACCAAAGTTGCAAACGTTCTGGATGCTGGAGCTCCAAAAAGGTTCGAAACTGGCTCAAGCACTCGGAAAATGTTCCTCTACTATCGAAAATACTCGTTACCTCATCAGAATTATTCTCTGTTTCCAAATCTTAGCATGCCCTTGTAAAATAGCTCAGCTAGCCATATGTACCTGCTACAGGGGCTGGAAAACACTTGAACAGAACCAGGGACTTGATCAATTCCGGGCCAGGAACGCTCTTGAAGAGCACATAATCCTTGCGTAGGCTAGCGCCAACACCAGCAGTAGACACCTCGTCTGCGCCCTCTAAGAGTTGCTCGAGATCGTCTGGAGGTGACTTGGCAATAGGGACTGCCTGCCGCCGAAGAACACGTCTTAGATTTGTGAGAAGGCGCGCTTGAACAGTGGACTTGGTTTCTACTATATGTCGTTGGTCCTCCAAAGCTAAGTCGTTCCAACCGTTCTCGCTGCTAGTGTTGAGATCACTCAACTCGACAGTGGTATATGCCATCTATCTCCTTACTCCAGCGCATTCTTTGCAAGAATGCATCGTGCCACCTGAGCAAGTAGCACGCTGTCTCAATGATCGTAAACATATTCTATCGAGCAGACAGACTTGGTGAGGCTGAGCACCCTGGCGCTTAAATTGCACGATGACGAGGGTTGGTGAAATTAAGCTATTTGAACCAATAGACATGTTTAAATTATGAACGATGTATCCTGTATCCTAACATTGACTGAATAAGATCTTTTGAATGATGCAAAATCATGAACACGTCTTGCACCAGATATACGAATAACTTCAAGTTCTTTGCCTACCATCCGCTTCCCCAAGCGATCGATGTCTTTAAAGATGTGGCCGACAGGAACCTGACTCGGCAATGCATAACAAGTGAACCCTGTCTATTCAGCCTCGCAAGTGCAATGTACAAGCTAAGCTTTATCGGACGCAACTAAAAGCTCTGTTGTGCCTTGTCCAGTCTCAAGGCCTCAACCATGTGCCATTGGCGCTTCGAATGAGTTGTCTTTCCGCTTTTTATGAATCCAATACGATGCGGCGTAACTGTTTGCTTGAGGTGCAGCTTGCATTGCGGTCCAAGAGCCTAGAGTGGGGCCCGGATCCCATCCATGGTGTACCCTAGGGATGGAGGATTTCCTCACGAGCCGATGATCAATGATAGAACCTGATGAACTAAGATGCTATGCCGTGAGTGCGACGGGGCTAGACCTAAGCAACACGCGTGCCGTCATCTGTTACAACAAGCTATACTGGAGAAGACCTGACACGATGCGAGAATACAAAGATGCTGATAGGACACGAAGAGGTATGCTTGACTGCGGCGAAGAAACTCTTGACCGTTGCTTTGTTTCACCTGAGAATGAAAAGCTCTGCTAGGCGGTTCTGCATATCTTTACATCGAGAGCACACATCCAGGATGAGGTCCTGCAGATCATCCAACAGACTCGTTTTCTTTGATCCTTCCAAAAAGCAGTCCTGCTCTTCTTTAGGCATCTCTCTCGGAAGTCATTCTTAGTCACACGGCTTCAAAACTGTTGGTCAAAAAATTGAACTCAGCAATGGAAGCGAAAAGACCACCTCCACCCACTGAACCTGCTCGAGTGCATGAGGTTGCCTTTGCTGCAAATTCCGATTCTTTGAAAACTTCAGCCGCGAGTTACCTTCGCTGCTGAACACTACTAACATCCTCCCAGGGGCTTTTCTGGGGAGGTCTCGTTTTCTCACACCTCTTCTTAGTCTTTCGGATTTATGTGTGTATTAGAAGTTTCCGGCATCTATTCATCGATGACGCTCTCGTTCTGATGGCCTAGTTAACCGTTCTTACCACTACCATCGTTTGACACATCATCTGCCGACCCATGTATCGAGGTATTCTCGTCACAAGCGGCCAAGTGTTTCCACCTCCACCAAGCTCCGAGGCAGACGTAGAATTGTTTCTACGGGGATTTATAGCAGTAATCAATCTGTTCTACTCAAGCCTGTGGAAGATCAAGCTGTCGTTTTTGATTTTCTTCCGCAAACTGGGACAGAACGTCAAAGGACAGAAGGCTTTATGGTGGTGTGTTTCAGCTTTTACCGCGGCATCGTATCTCGTTTGCATCGGTAACCTCGAGTATAACTGCCTAGTTCCTCCCTTTGTACAAATTGCCAGTAAGTGCCCGAGTATCATATGATTTGATTGTGTTCTGACCGCTCTAGGTCATTGCTCTGGCCCGTCTGACACCATTATAACCAATTGTGCCCTCAATGTTGTGACCGATGCCTTCAGTAAGCTCTTCATACGTTTGGTAATCCAGAAAAAGGAGACTAATAACACATTCTGGTAACGATCATACCCTTCCATATGCTATGAAATGTACGTATCAACCTCCGACAAAACTTAGCATTGGCGGGCATATTCTCTCTCGTGATAATTACCATGACCTTTGCGATCGTTCGTGTGGTTGTAGTCAGCTCTACCACCAAGCAAAACGAAGTCACTTGGCTTTACTTGTGGACCTCGATTGAGCAGACAGTTGGTGCGTACCCAATGGCTGCTTACCCCCCCCTTTCTCTATGCAGAGTGTCTGACCGATCAACAGCCATCGTTGTGTGTTGCCTCGCTCCCTTCCGAGCACTTTTCACCCGCCAAGATAGGTCGGTTCGGATTCTAGAAAACAGTGATGATTCGCGCAAGCCAGTGATGCCTAAGACGAATTCCATTGTTCGACTTTTCGAAGTTTGGGCTAGCGGTCAACTAACATACATGCAGCCAAGGAGGGATCGAGAGACATACGCCGCACTGTTCCGGCTGAATCCGAAGAGGCAATGATTCCGCTTGGCATTGTCCATAGGTAAGATGTTTGGTATCCCATTTTCCTACATATACGTCCCCTTATCGTGGCCACCACTGTGCATAGGGGGCCCCGCGTCGCATAGTGGTAGCCCAATTGCTTCCTATATCTACACCCTCCCAAATATAGTCAGTAACGCTTAGTTAGCACACCGATTTAAATCCTTCGGGCCTTGCTATTGTTCTTCTACTCCTGCTCCCTACCCTCGTCGCCATCGTCACTCTCACAATCATCATATCTATTGTCTCATCCTCAGAAACAACACGAGCACTTTCCACCACAGGGGTCATCACAATTTCAATAGGTCCCAACGGAGATAAAGCCAGAGTAGGTGCAGAGAACAGTGAAGCTAGTGGAGCCAGCTGTGATTCGTGGCAGGGGGGAAGAAGAGCGCGTAAGGGTAGAGTTACTGGAGGCAGTGGAAGTAAGGGTAGGGTGGAACGTCGCCAGATTGACACTACACCCCCGCCAGTCCGGACACGCAAGCAGAGCCATCTTCAGCATTCGATGCCTTCTAGAAACCTCCGCCTTCCCCATTTCACTAAGGGGGCGTACATGTAGAACATCTAGGGTACCAATAACATCGTTACCCGTATTCATGTCCGATCAGATATCGGGGCGCCGGGGCTAAGGAAAGCCATATACGATGGGTAGAGCTACAGCACGACCCGCACATTCATCCGCAGTCATCATGCATCTACAATACCGCGCACCTCTTACAGTACATACCTCCCCTCCCCCCTCCCTTCTCTTCTCTTCCCCGCTCCAAAAAACACCCAATCAGATATCCCCCACCCCTCTCAGCTCCACCATCCCGCCCTAATTTCCTAATCTACATACTTACTCTCGCGGTTCCCTGGAGCCGGACGTTGAGTTTTTTCAGACTTCTCATGGCTGGGGTGGGGGAGTGGCTATAGGGTTTTTGGAGGGCTGGGGGCTGAGGTGGGGTTTGGGGCTTTGTGGTTAGGTTGGCGGTTGGGGGTTTGGAGGGTGATGGTTAGGGCTGAATGGGATGGGATGGGACGGGGTAAGAAGGTGGGTGGGTGGGATGTTGGAAGTGTGCTGAGGTCGGTTTGGAGGGTTGTTGGGTTGCTGGTTCGATGGTGTGTGGTAGTTGTTTGTGTGATGGTTTTGGGGCTTGGATGCGTAGTGGGGAAGATGTTAGTAGGAGTGCGTTGGGACTTGAGAGGGATTCTGGGAGATGGCAGAACGCAAGATTGGGGCCATGTCCACTATATGTCGTAACAAGAACGCCATCTCCATTTTCACGAGAACCGCATAAACGAAACACCTCTCCCACCCTCATCACCAGGACGCACCCACGCCCGTCACAGCTTCGCCCGACCAAGCTCCCATGGCGTCAAAACATCATTCCTCTCACTATCCAGCCTTTCCTGGCTAGTCCTCCACACCCTCGGTAATCCAGTCTGCTCATACGTCTTTCCGCCGATCATCTCTGCGACTGCTTTTCCAGTGAGAAAGATCAAGGGCATACCGTGGCCGTTGAAGCCGGCGGCTATGAATTGACCTGGACGGGAGGGGACGTGGCCGATGTGGGGGAGGAGGTCGTGGGTGAAGCCTGTGACTGTGGGGGGTCGTTAGGGTTGGTCGGGAACAGTAGGGGGTTCAGGAGCGCTGGGGGAGAGGATGCAGGAATGTAGATAGACAAGGGATCGAGAAGGTTGAAATCGATGGATTACTCACTACCAGTCCAAACCATATCTGTCACCGCCCCACTATCCTCCCACCCTCTAAAAGTCCTCTGCATGAACCCGTCAAAGTAATTCTTGACTGGCTCGATCAACGTGCTGTCATCGGTAACGTTGTACCAATGCTCGCGATTCGAGCTCTGCGCATTAGGAACCACCTCCGCACCACCAACAATGATACTCCCATCTGGGCGCGGGATAAGATAATTATACTGCCCGGGCCCAATACGGATAGAATAGGTATTCGTCAGCACTGGGACTGATTTTCCAGGGGGAGTGACGATACGGCTGCAGATGGAGCGGGTGGGGATGATTTTCTGGGCATATTGGGGGGATATGCCAGCTGTATAGGCGTTTGAAGCGAAGACAAGCTTTTTAGTTTTGATGGCGCCGCGCGGTGTGGTTACGGTCCAGAAGCCGTCGTTGTCAACAGTAGTGGATATATGAGTGGCGGGAGTCGTGGTCTGAAGATTGGCTCCTTTGGCGACAGCGAAAGCGAGTAGATACATGATGAATTTGTAGGGCCAGATATGGGCCGCCGTGAAGCTGAAGCAGCCTCGAGCGCCTTTGACACCACAGACCTGAATGGGTTAGTCCGCGGTCGGAACTTTTGACCTCAGGTCTTTGCAAGTTCGATGGGTCACAAACTAGTTCTGCTTGCTTTGCAGGCGTGTAATGTGCATCTTTGATCGAAGTAATGCCAGATCTTATCATCTTGTCATACGCTTGTTTGGAAGTCTTTGCATACTCTTCGTCGAGGAAAACATCATAGGTCCGGGTCAACGTCAAGTCGCAATCAATTTGCTCTTTCTCAACCAAATCCCGGATAGCTTGTAAATGCGATACTTCAAATTTAGATATCTCAGCTGCCGCTTCGTAACCGTATTTCTCAATATAAGTTGGCATATTGAAGTAAACTTCGGGCCTGAGATGGCCGCCTTTGAAGTCCTTATATCAGCTCACTTGTCCGGATTTTGAGACAAACATTGAAATACCATTACGGCCTGTCGCTCCTGAACATGCTTGACGGGCTTCGAGAATAACAACAGAAGGCGGCGAAATACTGTCCTTCAGAAGATGGAAAGCAGTGGCAGCGCCTGCATAGCCAGCACCTATGATCAGGACATCACACTCCGTGGGAAGGCTTTCAGTAGTCCGATGAGTGTCCAGCTTATGCGGTTGTGTACGCCAGAACGGTAATGTAGATTGTGGCTCTGGAAACCGACCCATTGTCACAACGTTGGTTGTCAAATACTTTGACGCAGGTGAAAGCTCAAGTGTTGCGTTGCATTACATTACATTCGAAACTTCTGCAAAGAAGAGAAAATAGCGATGCTTATGACCATGAGAGAGGTGGAGTTAAAGAGGGGTTTGGTATTTCAAGCTCATTGGTGCCATGGATGAATCATATTGCAGGGAGTGGAAGCACGGGTGTTGATCGTTGCATCGATCGAGTCCGCCCTTGGAACGCAGGTCAAAGGACACGCTCTTCGAAATTTCCATATATCAAAAACCATCGAAGTAGCTTGGATAACATGAGACTTGGGTGATTGACCGTTGGCGGCAATAATTGATTGCAGTATGTTGTAGTCGGCCACCCAAATGAGACCCTCTGGTGAGATCAACGTGTGGCATCAAGGGCGCCCTAGCCGTGTTACTTACTCGTTTTCAAACTCCCTAGTCAAAATTACAGTATCGTTACCGGCAAATGTTTTACGCTTTCAACACACTTTTTGTTCTTGTGAAGAGTTTACTCGTACCCACGATGCATCTAGCCACTCTAGATACTGCTGAATCCGCGGAGGACAAACACCAGGCTTGCTGCGAGGAGTTTGCTAGATTCCGATGGATGAGCATCGACGCGCGCGGTTAACCTATGGACCTATGGCTCCTCCTCCGCCTCGAAATCCTTTAGCCACTTTCGCATTTGTCAGAACGGTCATAATAATACTGCCACGCCTCTCAAAGTTTCAGACAGCGACCCTGCATCAGTCGTCGGCGACCATTGGCCAAGTACCTACAGACACATATAACGCAAAAGACCACGCCCAGGTTTATCTGGGAGTACCTCAAAACATGATAGGCTCTCGTGCCCTTGTTTCGCTGTGCCACAGCACTGCGTTGCCACGCAACTCATCTGGAAGAGGCAACGGCGTATTTTTAGACCGTGGAGCCCACCGATAGTTGTAGCCTGCGTCGCTGTACAGTCTTGTTTCTTCCTGCCTTCAAAGACACATCGATGTCTTATATATATTTCTTGAGCTCTACGTCTTTCCTTATACTGTTTGATAGTGAGGGACCATGCTGGCAAAGCTCGATATCTCATCTTTGCATACTGTTTGCGCCCATCTAGATGTCGGGATCATCTCAAGTATCTTCCTGTTGGTTTCCTTCCGCTTAAAGTCTTTTCACTACAATTTCGGATCAGACAGTGGCTTTTGAGCGTTGTTTTATGGGTTTTCCGGTCAGACTGCTCAAATCGGATTAACTTGCTATGATGGATGTATTTGGTAATGTCACGAGTAATCCGACTACGGCTTGGGTTCCGGAGCCTACTGTCAGAGGTACATGGGGAATTTTATCCAGCTGCATCATTACCATATCTCTGTGCGTGTGGACAGCTGTACATCTAAATATACCAGAGCACCAGAGGACAAAACGGCAAATATGGAGGAAATTGAAGTGGCTGCTTTTGGGCTTGTTGGCTCCAGAAATGGTAGCCTATGTCGCTTGGCATCAACGCAAAAAGGCAAAGGAAATACTTGATCACGTCAGAAATTGTTCTGTTTATGTTGCTCCACCGTCTCAAATGCGAAAGCTCCTTGCAGCCTGTTTCCGAGCTCCGAAATCTTATCGCAGAGACAATGGAGAGGGAAAGTCCACTTCACCGATTTTGGAGACATGTCCAAATAAAAGGCCTGGGTGGACTTTGGTACACGGCTTTTACGCAGCTATGGGAGGATTCGCTATGGATAGCAGCACATCTGAGCAACCATTTTTACCTGACAATAGGACCCGCGCCGCTTTAACGCCAGATGGCCTGCGTTTTCTCCTTCAGCACGAGCCTGATTCGCTTCCTGATATCTCAGAGGAGCAGATCCTAGATAAAAGTAAAGCCGATGGAGTCAAGAAATTCCTGGTGTGCGCCCAGGCGTTGTGGTTTTGCCTACAATGCATCTCACGATTGGCCCAGGCACTACCTGTCAGTTTACTTGAATTGAATACCTTTGGTCACTCCCTTTGCACACTACTTATCTACTTATTGTGGTGGCACAAGCCACTGAATATTGACGAACCAACGCTGATCCAACACCAGAAGTTGCAGCCACTTTTTGCTTATATGTGGATGACCTCGAAAATTAGCAGCCGTGGCCTCAAAGGATATGACATCCGAGGAGGCGTGAGGGACGAGTTCGACGGGATTTGGCCATATCGAAATCCCGATCCTGCTGACTTGGAATTTGGGGGGGGCAAAACGTCTCCTTCATCCAGTCACATCCATCAGAGCTTAGCCCAACATGAGCCATCTGGCACCTCAACGACATCGACAAGTGGCCAAATGGATTACACCCGAGCGCCATATGATTGGAGCTGGCGCCGGTATTCCACCACCGCCTTCAGATTCCGCACTACGCGTTGGTTAATGTCCCAGTGGTCTTTTTCTGGTAAAGCATTTCGATCTCCTGCCGGCATAAGGACTCGTAATACAGCAGTTGAACACTTTTCTCCCCCTGACCTTGTGAGATGGACACTTGCTTTGAAGGCGATCAAGCAATACAATCTTGAACAAGACATACGAAATAGACACCAAAACCCGACTGGTGCCGGTCGAGACTTGGTGCCGAGGCTGAAGCCTAGGATCGATAACATTATATACGAGTTGTCACGGATCGAGTTATGGTTAGGGCTCGCTGTCGCCGGCTCTTTGTATGGTGGCCTCCACTTGGTCGCATGGAATGCAGCTTTCTCTTCCAGGCTTGAAGAGATCCTGTGGAGAATTGCAGCTTCGTCTGTTGCGTTGACAGGAATCATAGTGGGTCCGCTCATTCTCTGGTCTCAATTTGCAATAGCAGATCGAGGCCTAACCGGTCTGCTCAAAAGAAATTGGGAGGGCGACGAACTTCGCCAGAGCAAGGAACATCCTGTCAAGATCTGGGGTGAGATTATTCTTGCAGGACTTGCTTTCATCTTCATGTGCACCGTGGTGCCCTTGTTGTGGTTTACCTATCTCTTTTCTCGCGTATATCTTGTTGTGGAATGCTTTAAAAATATTGCTCATCTGCCGGCCGGTGCATATCGAGTGCCCCAATGGTCTACTTATGTTCCTCATATTACCTAGCCACGCTTTGTACTTATAAAAGAAGATCTCTGCATATTATATTTCTACACAATTGTGGAGCTCCCGTTCTGAGCTCGCTCTCTCTGGTGTAGCAGAGACCGAAGGTCTCTTAATCCATTGTATGTAAAGTATCTCGCTTTGAACCTTCATGAATGGGCGATTGAGGATGACCTTGATTGAGCGACGTAATGTTTTTTCCGTACCCAGTCGCGGTCACTGTCGCATTTCACTTCTTCGAAATTACTATATTATTGTATTACCTTTCGTGTATGTGTGAGGCCATCACTTCGTGTTGAAAGAATCTCGATACATCAAGTCTCTTTCGGCGTAGACGTGAGTACCTGGAAAGGATATGGCCAGCTCGAATCCGAGATGTATGTAGCTACTACTGAGCTGAACTTGGCGTTTAAATAAAAAAAAGAGATGAAAGTGCCACTAATCGGACAGAATCGATCACTTTGACGGGAGAAGCAGTCACCGCGAAAGCGTGTCACTACAATATCCAGTTCGGTTTACGGAGGCTTCTTCTTTTATAACGTCTTCATTATAATTGCGGCCTCCACAGCAAGTCGAACCCCACAATTCAAAACATCGCCAAGTCGTTGTTAGAGGTGCCAATGCGGTCCTCCTAATAAAATCACAAAACTATTCAACGCCAACTACAACTAGGTATCATATTGGTCCAAAGCTCCACGATGCCAACATCTGGAACCCGACAGTCCTCCTCGCGTATGTTCTTCCAAGGCTCAAGCATGCGCTTCGACAACCGTGCGCCCGCTGTTATGCCATGTCGCAAGAACACATCCACAATGGCCGCAGTGATGCTCGACGTCCTTGAGGCTTCGGATCATGTAGGGAACACAGCCGAGACAGCAGCAGAAACAAATGACGGCAGCCCAGGCACTAAGCAACTGTCAGTACCAAACCTTATACCACTGTTATAGAAACTGTCACTTACTGTGTGGTATTTCCTGATACAGCGTCTATCCTCGTCATTGCCCTGTTTTTACACATGGGGCAGTCTACCGGGGCAGGCTTGTCCTGTAGACTCGCTAGGGGGACAGCGGTTTGGTAGGTTGACTGCTGAGGCGCCGCGACTTGCTGCTGCTGCTGCTGGGGTGCATAATATTCCTGCTTTGGTGCTGCGTTCGGGGACGCCATGGGTTGTACGGGTGTGATGGCCTGGTTGTTGTAGCTGCTTTGCGGCGGTCAGTTCCTCCCTCCCTCCAACGCAAATGGCATGAGGTACGCACTCGTGATGAGCTATTGGTTGCTGATGCACAGGTTGTTGAGCGTATTGTGAAATTGGGTTGGCTTCGTATGGGGGAGCTGCTAATGGTCATCCTCAATGACGGGCTCTTTGACAGACTACTTTCGAGGAGAATGGCACGTACCTCCAGATTTCTCCATTCTTGCTGATGTCAAGGTCTGATACAAGAAAAACGATGAGGTTCAGAAACAGGAGAACTCTTAGAGAACTTGGATTATGGTATAAAGAGAGTGGTGTCCGGTATAACAAGCAATGTGGTCAGAGAATGAGGGAGCACTGAGGCCATCGACCGTGCTTAAGGAGAACCGTCCAATTCAGCCCCAGCCCTGCGCCATCACAGCGTGCAGGCAGGACAAGCCCTGTGCCTCGTTTGAGAAGCACGTCAAACTGCAGCGGTCCAATGGCGAGTCCAGGTGTGGTGTTATATTTAGGCAATTGGGGCGCCCTATGCATTGAAAAGGATCCATCCTGGGAAAGAAGGATTATGACTGTAGCAAATCAGAAAATCGAAGGAACGCCTTGGACTGAGTTTAGGGAAGCGAGATTGATCCGCCCCCTAAAGCCAAGCAGAGTCAGGTGCCCAGCCGCTATTATTTCCAAACGGTACATCTGTACGTGGTTCGAAGTGCACGTGGAAGAGATTCAAAATTCCTTTGAGTCCTTCAGTGACGACGCTGGACACTAAAGAACAAGTTTCTCGACAGATCTTGATAAGACAGAAATGGTTGGAATCAAAGGACAGCATGAAGTCTTTCGCTGTGTTCAAACCCTGCACGGGATCCCAAAGCACGAAACCGACGCCAAAGGCTGTGCCTCCTCCCGTGGTGCTAAATTAAATAGGCAGTTAAATCTCCACCAACCAGAGCATTCGTCCCGTCGCTAGTCCGAGGCCCTTGGGAAGCTACTGTACTTGGAGCCTATCCAATTTCTACCTGCTATACCTTAACCGAGTTTGCACAGTACTATCACCACTAGTTTACTTCCGTACAAAAGTGATGGAAGAATAACCGATATATGTAGTGCGGAAATACCGGTTATTCTTCCATCGCTTTTGCAAACTCGTGTATGATTACCACCGGCTATCAACGGCTGTTCTAAAAGAGTACACAGTAAGTACGGAAGTATATCAATTGCCTTCAACGTACTGCGCCTGCGAGACACGTGGAATTCATGCAATTGCGCAGCGCAGGATTTTGGCCACCGGGTCTCGATCCTACGCCTTTAGCCAAGTCAACGATGAGCAAGAGCGCAAAGTACACATGATATGTAGGGCAGTAATGGGCTTGCGTCGTTCAGCAAAGTAAAACAACACTCGAACTCATGAACAGATCTGATACACTTTGTTCGCGGAAACCTTCTGCGACTAAAACTAAAACACCTTTTCGTCGGCCTCCTCACAGCTTGACGAGATCATTAAGAAATGACTCAAACGATAAAATTCATAGTTCTAGCTTTCAACCGCTCACGCTCTGGACAATCGAAAGCTAAGGAAAAGAAAGCAAAACCATCACAAGAAGCCAAGAGGTCCCGTCATTTGAAGAACAGCTCGAAGAAGACCGGAAATGAACAAATACTTACAGCCCGAGCAGGATCAGTTCTCGAGAAGCAACGACCACAAAAGTCCCTATCCACCGAGGCCTTGGAGTAAGTACAAATCAATTGATACGTCAAGTAATAATTCGGTAAATCAGAATCAGTACCAACTGCTAGAGAATGAATTTCCAGTAATGTAAAACGAACCGAGCAGCATTTATGTCCAGCTATACTCACATTCCCTTTCCCTATCTAACATCAAGCCCCCCCGACCGCCACAGACACAAAATCCCACCACATTGGACCAACATGACAGAAAAAGCCATGACCGCAGTGACTTCATCACAGCAGCAAATCGTGGCCAACACATTTTCCACAGACAAAGGAACAAAAAGGCATCATCAGTATCAAAAGTCCGCTGAGGTGCATGATGAAATCAACCGCCGCAGGGAAGTTGACAGCCGTCAATGATACACTCAAACAATAAGAAACGAGTAATGTTCATCAAGTAGATCCCAGACGCGCCCTTGAACCATCTCAACAGCGTCAAGAACGTTCCTAAAGAGCCAACAACACAGCAGAACTAAAATATATATCCCTTCAAGCCAGCCCCTTGCCCTTACACATCATGGCTCCTTGTTCAACCACAAACACTTCTACAGTAGCATGGAAACCCACCGACAGCCAGCCCGCCCACCCACGAATCGGATCAACTTCACCCCTCAGCGTAAGGTAGCTAAACACTGATATCCTAAAAGAGAACAACCATGAACACCGAGAGTAGTAAATGACCCTCTCATTTCTCTGCTATTGTTTTCGATATACGCATGTCCCTGTGGCTCGGCTGCAAAGAAAGAAAGAAAGTGATTCTGCCCAGCTGTATTACGCGCAATCGACCTCTGAGAATCTCGCACCAATCATCTACTAATTTTAAAAAATCCGATCGACTTTTTTCTTTCTACACATCCCGCAGCCCCAATTTAAACCCCTCAAACAAAGTCCACCCCCATACCTTTCCCCTCGCCCCCCCACACCCAGCCCCTATTCCTCATTCCTCATCCCCCACCCCCACGACAGCAATCTCACCATTCTCACACTCCAAGCCCCATCGACAAGATTCGCCCTTATCAGCTCTCTCCGCCTTGTCCCTCCGCTCCACACCCAATCTCTCGCTTTTCATTCTCGATGTCAGTACATCATCTCAGGATGCACTCTCCAGTATTTTAAATTCTTTGAAGCTGAAAATCAATCTATTAACATATCAAAACTTCTATCTTGAACTCCTCACACTGAATTCAACCCCTATCAATATTTATAATTCGCGTATCAGTCTTCCCTCACCACGCAAATTCAACTTTTATAAACCATAACCTCATTCATTCTCGCCCAGACTGGCAACCACCCTCACCGAAAATTTCCACTCACAAGATCTTTCTCTCTTTTTCGTCATCTTCTTTTCTTCTTTCTCTCTCTCTTCTCTTCTCTTTCTTTCTTTCTCTTTTTCCCTCCCTCGCACTCCCAACAACCCCAACAACCCTCTCACCCTTCCACCCTTCCCCCCAACCCCCATATCCAAGATCCACACCTCCCCCTCCGTCCAGGAACGCCATGTTTTGGTTTTTTTGTAAAATTGGTACTGTACTGTACTGTAGCGGGTTGGGGTTGCGGGTTGCGGGATTGGGGTTGCGGGTTGCGGGTTGCGGGTTTAGCGACCCTGTTTTTTGGGGGGGGGGGGGGCGGGTGGAGGGGAACTTTTTTTTGTGGTAGTGGGAGGAGCGGGGCGGGCGGGGCGGGTTTTGGGGGTTTGGGTATGAGTGGGTGTTGGGTGTGTGTGTGTGGGTTGACGTTGGAGGAGGGGGGGGTTGTTAGGGTTGGGATGGGATGGGATATTGTGGTGAAGGATTTGGGAGTGTGTTTGTATGGTCGTGTTTTTTTTGAGTTGTTTTGTGAAGGGTGGGGAGCTGGGGAAAGAGAGAGGAAGGGGCAAATGGGTTTTGGGTTTGTAAGATGGTGGGAAAGGGTGGTGGGTCATACATTCTTGGTCGTTTCCATAAAAGAGGTGGAGAGAGGAATGGGCAAGTGGGGTTTTGGTTCGTGGGATGATGGTGGAAAGGGGCCGAGGGGGGGTGGGGGCTTGTTCATATAAGTGAGAGACCTTCATTATTGAGGTACGCAGCATCCAAAAGATACCGTAGCCTTGAGCGGTTATGGACTCATGCCATGTTCGCCATCCACAGTCCACAACCCAACCCACCCCTCCAGCACCTCAACCACTCCGAAACCACCTCAGTTGAACCGCAATCAATACCACCGGCAAAACGCTAACAAGCTCCCCCAGCCCTGCATACTGCGGCGGAATCCTCGCATGCACAAAAGCCCCCGCCGCGAGCAAAACCGCAACCATGTTGTACACAAATGACCAGGCGAAATTGATCACGATGCGCCTGAACACTGCGCGAGAAAGATCAATTAATACGAGAATGCCGGAGAGCGCAGGCCGGACTAGGACTGCGTCGGCGGCGCTCTGGGCCACGTCGGTGCCGCTAGCCATGTGCAGCCCGATATGCGCTTGAGCTAGGGCGACAGCGTCGTTGGTACCATCGCCGCAGAACAGGACGGTCTGGGCTTTGTGGGCCATGAGGGCTTCAATGTACTTTTGCTTGTCTGCAGGGGAGCACCTTGATCGGATGCGGGAAGCGGGAATTTCGAGTTGGCGGGCGGTTTCTTGGACTGCGCCGTCGTCGTCGCCGCTGACGAGGGAGACGGCTATGCCCCGCTTCTGGAGCTCGGAAACGACGGGTTTGGCATCGGGGCGCAGGGAGTCGTCTAAACCGTAGATGGCGAGTAGATCTTCGCCTAGCGAGACGCAGAAGACCGTGCGACCTTGCGAGAGTAGTAATGTAACTGGTGGTTCAGTCTGGACTGCCAACCAGCGGGAATGTCCACCACGAACGCTTGCACCATTCCAAATCCCCTCCATACCATTCCCGGTCACAGATTTCAGATTCTCAATAGTAGCGGGTTCAACGCCCTGTGCCTGTAGATGGGCTGCCACGGCGGCAGAGACAGGGTGTTTGCTGTTGACCGTGAGTCCTAGAGCGAGAGATGCGGCAGCTTTGCGCGACTCCAACAAGTATTCCTCAGCCGCGACAGAGAGCTTCCCCTCAGTGAGGGTGCCGGTTTTGTCAAAGACAACGTGGGACAACTTTCGGGCTATCTCTATCGTTTCGGCTGATTTAAAGACTACGCCATGTTTTGCGCCAACGCCGCCAGCAATGACAATCACCATAGGCACGGCCAAACCGATAGCGCATGGGCATGACACAATGAGCACCGAAATCGCGTAGGTCATGGCATTGACTGCAGCAGAACCATCGGGCTGGTGCTGAATAGCTATGCCCACTCCAATCCAGATGCAAAACGTAATCAATGTGAAAAGCACAATTACTGGCACAAAGTAGGATGCCACACGATCCGCGAGCGCTTGAATCTTTGGCTTCGAAAATTTTGCGGCGTCAACCATGGCTGCAATTCCACTGAGAGTATTTTCGTCAGGCAAGCGCGTCAGGCGAATTGTCATCGTTCCTGAGCCGTTGACAGACCCGGCAATGACATGAGAACCTGTGGATTTTTCGACCGGGACCGCCTCACCAGTCACGTTTGACTCGTCGACTTCGCTTTCTCCGGATACAACGATCCCATCTGTTACCACGCGTGTATCAGGGCTGACCTTAAATATATCGCCGTACTGGAACAAACGAGCATCAATTGTTCGAGCACTGCGACCATCATTCTCAACAAGAAGTGCTGTCCCAGTCTGCAATGATCTGATGGAGATTGACTCGACAGCTTTGTGTCTGGCAAACGCGCTGACAAGGCGCCCAAACATGATTAATGTCACGAGTAAAGTACTCGTTTGGAAGAACTCTCCCGTCGACAACGGGTGACCTTGAATTTGATTTGCAAAGGCGATGATGGAGAAAATATACGCTGTGGAGGTGCTCAAGACGATCAACAAGTCCATTTCAATCACACGGGTAAAGAGAAGAGCTCTCAAAGCGCTTGAGTAGAACGGTCCAGCAACGGCAATCTGCACAATGGTCGCCAAAGTCAAGGACAACGCCCCGTATATGATCTCATGACGGGGTAACGGCGACCAAGCTAGGATGAGTACGGGTATAGTTAATACGGCCGAGAAGGCTGTCATATAGGCTGTCTTGCGCACATGCTTGCTACCAGTCTCAAGCTCCGCATAAGGGCGAGGAGGAGCAAGTGTTATTGCAGCATCAAACTTCTTGAGCAGATCTCTGGCGCCAACAAGGTTCGCGTCGTATAAGACGCGGACCGTCTGTTTATCGAGTGCGACCATGCTCTCCACTCCGTGAGGTCTTTCCTGGTTGATAAACTTTCCAACTTCACCAGTAACAAATACATCCAAGCCGTGCCCTCGAGTATTGACTCTCTCACATGTAAACCCAGTCGTCTTTGCGACTTCTCGGATGATGTTACTGACGGACCCAGCATCTAGGTTGACATCAAATCCAGCCTGTGACATCACCAGACTCGTCTGGAGATTGTGAATCCCAGGAATTGCATTGAGAGATCTAAATAGCTTGTTCTCGCAGCCGACACAGGTGAGCCCCTCGACGTTGAGGATAACATGTTCCGTGATCGCTGTACCCTTCTCGATATCGCAAGAAGCCGAAGCGGTGATGTTTAGCCCAACGCCATTGTCTTCACCTTGACGCTCAGTCTTGCCGCAGCATGGATCCTGCAAGGAACTCCCGGATGTGTCATCGAATGTGATTTTCGCACAGATGCCACTACTTTCTTTGCAGCAAGACTTTTCGTTGTAAGCCGCTCGTGATGGAGTAGATGGGCTTCCCGTACCAATTTTCTCCCCGCAAACATCAGTCTGCTTTCCACAAGTATTCGCCATACTCTCGCAACCAGCGGTCTTTTTCCAGCACTCAACGCCGGTAGAGCGTGCCGTCTTTATGGTGTCAGTCGACCTGGCACCCCTAGTGCTGCTACCAGCACTCTTGCGTCTCAAAGCAGCATCTCTGGAATGTCGTCTTGCTCGATTCTGGATGGAGGAGCAGCAACTCTGAAGGTTGAGTTGGACGAGAGCTTTGCAGATACATCCGATTGCCGCCAAGGTTGGAGCATACCGCCCGTGCGCCGCTTTGAGATGCTTGTTGCACGCCTTCTTCTGGCTAGGATCAGAAGGTTGCGTCTGGCTGGAGCAGCTGCCGCCAGCCGTGGGAGTTGAGATATCTAACCACAGTAAACAAGGGACTCAGGTGTGCCGAGGCGATATTCTCATACCTTTCAAATCCTTGTTCGATGTCTCGCTAACATTGCACTGCGCATCACATTCTTGTTGCGCTGCAAACTCTATGCAGGTACCTGGATCATACTGGTCAGTTGAGCTTCGGTCACACTCGAACTGACGGCAAGATACTGTCACAGCATGCTTGCCCAGAACCCGTGTCAGACGGTAGACGACAATCACAGCGAAGCAGAGACGACTGGGAGGCCTCCATGATAATCTGCTGGAAGGCCTGGATTGGGTCCTGATTGTTGTGTTAATTGTGTCAGAAGATTCGTCTCTACTTTATTCTACTATCGATTATCGATAAGAGCTACAGTACTTTATGGTGATAAGCTAGTACATCGTTGGCATGGTAATTTAAAATTGTTACAGTACCTCTTATTCCGTACCTTTCCCTGAACCGTCATCGATGAGTCGATATCAGAACATCGTGAAGAGAACATTGTAAGCTACCTCATGCCCTCATCCCTAAAATTTCACTGAATACCTATCTTACAAACTTCTCAACGACCGCAGCTTACAACAGAAATAGTAGAGCTCCTAAACAACTCGGAGAATCACAGAACGAAAACAACGTCTGCACCGTCCCAATCCTTGTCCCTGCCGCAAATAGTGCTCCCTATATGCTTGTAGTTGGTGAGAAGTGACTGCGAAGGAGTTGGTGCGAAGATTGGTTCGTGTATTCGGTTGATGGGGAATGGATAAAAGTACAAAAAATCTTGAAACTCTTTCCTCACATCTCCGTTGCCACCCCTTTCATCACAAACCTCTAACGTCTCTATTCGGGCGTATCCTATCACCAAGTATAGGATGGAATGGCGGGAGGGTGGTAGGCCATAGTAGTATGAATAATACAGAGTAAGAAAAAGAGAGAGTAAACAGCCGACAGAAGCTTTGCCAAAACCTACAAGCCTTTATGCGCGAAACAAGCAAGACAATCCCAATAAAGACATGTTCTTCTACGTGAGAACACGAAACGCAAACCCTTCTATTCCTCCGGGAATGGAGCATAGAGATAGTCCACCGCCCTGGCCAGATCACCCTCGCCCATCTCTAGCGCAAACACCGCTTCGGCTCTCGAATAGCCGATACTGATTAGCGTGTTCACATTCTCTTCAGGAAAGACCAGCTCCCTCTTGAGTTGAGGCGCTTGTGTAGCCACAGCTTGTGGCTGCTCGATGTTTCTAGATGGAGTGACGTTCTCATGTGGAGTTGATATATCGGGTAGGTCGACACTGGGAGGGTTTACTTGGGCGGCGGTGACGGGGGTGCTGATCGGCGAGGTTAGTGTTTCTGCGTGTGTTGGGGAGCGTTCCGAGATTGTAGATTTATCTGGTGGATGGAGCTCAGAGTCTTCCTCTTGGTTGGTAACTGAAGACGATTTTTCGCCCTGGGTCAAGCCTTTGATCATGTCCCGTCGACTACGCTCCACGTTGCCAGCGAAGTTTTCTCGTTCCTCTGAGACTTGTTCTTGGACTTGGTGTTTGATAGCCATGATTTCATCTATGTTTGCATCCGTGTAAGGACGCTCTAATTTTGGATCAAATGGCCCATAATTGTTTGCTGCACTATGATGCGATTGGGAGCTGCCCGAGTTACTGCTAAGAGCGTTGCTGAGATGACGAATTCTCTCTTCGGCCTTTCCGACGTCGCCTCCTGCTCTGTCTAGTTGTCTCAAGACAGTGTTGAGGGAGATGTCTCGATAACTCATCAATCTCCCAATGTCGACTTCGTCATAGGAATGTTCGAGTCCTGTATCTGGCGGCGCAGTCTGATTTCCTGCTTTGTGCGGCGTTGAACCACTCCTCGACCCAGTTGGCGAATTGCCGGTCTTGTACTGGTCGAGAATGTTATATATGGCTTTGTTGCGATCGCCTCGTTCCCTAGTAAGCTCCGCGGATACTCTTTCAGGCGCGAAGCCTGTTACCTCTACTACGAACGCGATGTCTTCGTCACGAGGCTTAGAGAAACCTGCTGGCCCTGGCGAAGATCGTGCTGCTGTAAGATTTGCAGCAACCGCCTGGGGGTTATTTGTTGCCAGCTTAAGTTGTCGGATGGCCATCTCTCGGGAGATTCCCAAATCGGTCACCTGTGTGATTTGCGCTTCTGTTGGTGGTGGTTCCAATGCTAGGACTTGATCAAGGTCGCGTTGTTCCATAATGCGATCTTGTAGTATTCTTGGGTCCATCCTTTGCGCATCCGCTCTTACCACATGCACACTTAGATCGTTCACATCCTGTTGCACGGCATAATTCCAGACATTAAAGAAGGCTTGAATACTTGATGAGTCCATAAAGCCGGCCAAAGCGAGGTTGATTAACCTCAAAGCCGTGGCATGAAACTTATGGTGGTTATGGGTGGCATCAAAAACTCTAGCCTCCCGAATAGGGATTTTAAGCATATACGCCCAGGCGTTGAGGATGGCATAGAGACCGCACGTATTCCCATAGCGTTGTATCGGAACTTTTGGATAATGTTCAGAAGTGAAAATTGGGTTAGCAGGCATCGGATTGCCCTGCGGACCAATTCCCATCCAGCCTGAGTGAGTTACAAAACCGCGTGCAGCGTTAAAAAGCTCTCCCATGCGGATAGACCCCGAGCGGCTATCTTTAACAGTGATTTCGACTATATCATTATTGCGCCTCTCGGCTATAGCCAAAACGAAGTGGCCAATACCACCATGGTGTAGAGAGGTCTTGTCGGTCTCTCTACCTTTGCCTTTGGGGACTGCAGTCTTTTTACCTCGAGTACCACCTTTCGCGGATTTCGGTGGAGGCGGGGTGTGGATGTCGGCCTCATTCATTAATAATGGGATGATCAAAGGGTGCGGCCCAGAGACCGCGGTGAGTCCCTGGACAACTGTATCTTCGGAGCGGTTGCATCGAAACGTGTCAGCTGTACCAAAACCGAATATAGTGCCTGTTCGACGTAACCCATCCCAAAAAGATGCGATGGCGAGAACTACAGCTTCATCCATCATGTTGTTGGGGCTCTCGATGTGTGTGCAATTACTCTGGAACTCTGCTGACTGCTGTTCAAAGTGCTCCGTGTGACGTTCTATTCCAGCATCTAGAATAGCCTCCCAAGAAGCCGGCGAAGCAGGGGAATCTCCACCTGACGCTGACGGGTCTCCTCCTGATCCTGGCGAGTCTCCTCCTGATCCCGATGAGTCTTCTCTAGGCCCTGATGGGTCTTCTTCTGATGCTGAGGGTTCTCCTCCTGGCGCTGGTGGGTCTTGTGGTGGCGCTGGTGGATCTTTTCCTGGCGTTGTTGAGTCTCTTCCTGGCACTAGTGGATTTCCTACTGACGGATTCCTCGGACCCCTTTTTCCACTAGGCGACGAGCTATCACTTTCTTTCCTGGACTGACCCTGTTCATTTCTTTGTATCTTTTCTATGATCTCATTAAAGATAGGCTCATTCATGTACACGGTTTGCATATGCCGTAAGCCGTCTGCAGCTTTTTGAATATTAGACTCTCTCTGCTCAACACATACTGAGTCATCGCAGGTTGCGTACTCATACGCTTGCATGAAGGCCCTGATTGTACCACTGTCTAAACAGCCCTTCAGGCCAAGCTGTATCAACTTCCGAGCCTCTGCATAGAAGTCCTTTTTTAGTTGGGGATTGTGGGCCAAAGGTATATTGAGGATGTACGCCCACGCATTCAGTACGACGTGAATGCCGGAAACAGCAGGTGTTAGAGAACCGCTTCCTTGCTGAGCAACCATTGGCCAGCTCTCATCATTCCATACTGGGGATCCATTCAGCCATTGCGAATTTCGGACGACATTCCTTGCAGCTTGACGATATTGGTCGTAATTCTCTGGATTTTTTTGGGAATTCATGAAAGTCAGGCGAACCGATTCTTTATAATTGAATGAGATAATCTTTTCGGCAGTGACCAGCACGCAATGACTAAATATCCTTGGCTGCTCCGACAGTAATAAATCGGAACCTTTTGTACTGGTGGAGACTGCCTTCGGTGAGCTTTTGGATTTGAGGTTAGCTTTCTGCTTTTTCTGCTTTATATTCTTGCCAACGGTATTAGTAGATGGAGAGTCGGAATGCTCGAATGTCTCTCCTACTAGATCGGGCGATTCAGCACAGAATATCAGGGGCATAATAAGTATTCTCGGTGATAGCACGTAGCACATCCCATGACCCGGATCATATCGTGCCGACTCGAACAGACGCTGAGTACCAAAGGCAATTTTGATGTCCTGCTTGACCAGCGCATACCAGACAGCGGCTATTGGGAGGAATACGTCATCTTCAAACAGGGCTTGTGTGGATATGATTTGATGTGCCGCCCGTGGGGTGCCATCTTTGTCATCGGCTTTCTTGGCTTTTGCATTGCAGGCTATCATGCGTCGACGATATTCATTATTCCAAGTTGAAGGCGAATAGAGAGAATTTTCAGTTCCATCTGTATGTTGGTGCTTCGCCGGCTGTGGAGTAGTCTGGTCTCCAACGACGGCGGTCCGGTTTCGTTTGGCTGTTCCTTTAGTCGCTTGTATATCATTTATTCGCTCTCCATTGCCTCGTGTGGGACGACCGTTTAAGCTAAGAGTGCCGGCGTGCTCTACTAAATGTGGGTCAGTCATCTTGATGAGCCTATTGTGTCTGCATAACAAACCCTCATCAAGCTTGGGCCTTTTGACTACGGGAGCCTCATCGTTAAGATTCTCATACTCTTCTACTGCTTCAAGAGTTCTCTTCGAAGGGCCATATCCGCTCACGTGGCTCCACTTGAAGCCATTAGAAGACACAAATCATAAAAGGGAAGATACTTACTTGTACCGTAGGTAAATCTTTGGGTATATATGTAATCCCTTGAAGTGTGCACCACCAGAAGAAGACAACGTCCTCGGCCTCAATGACTGCAAAGTCTGGTAGAGGTCCAGCCACCATGTTCATCCCAATCGAGATGCCATTCACGAATAGCGGAGCCAGAGAGCCATTAGTGATGAAGAAGCCATAGCTATCGTCGTTATCAACGCTTAGACGGCGAAGTTCCAAGGATGAACTGGCACTTGAAAGCGCTCTTCCTACTGCTGCTATGTGCATTTGTCCGCTTCCTGCTTGTGGATCCCTAACGTAGAAATTAGGAAAATATTCATCGGTAAGTAACAGGACACCGGTTGAGGACTCACAAAGGAATAACAAAATCACCTGTGATCCACCTCTTTCTAAACATGGTTATAGGAACGTTGTCTTCATCATCCGAATCTATATAAAGATTATTGTCGGCCGAAGTGTCTTCCTTTACAAGATTGCAAAGTAACCCGCTTTTACATTTTGAGGGAAACTCTTTCTCCCCACCAAAGATGAATTCATCAATGTCGGGTAAATTCTCGCGGATGTAGTTATATAACGCACGAGTTTCGTTCGATATATGGCCTAAGATATCAAGCCATGCGGCCTTCCGCTCGGGTTTGAGGTTGTCCCAGTCGTCATCAACTAAAGGCGAGGGGATCAACGCTTCCTGTAATAAATGCCGAGCTTGAAGATCTCTTGGAAGTGTCGAGGCAGCCCAGCCTGGGAAAAAGGAACTGTAAAGTGCCTGGGATATTTCTTCATTGTTCATAGGCCTTGGGTTGGAGAGCAAGTTAGGGGTCGTTGTCGTTAGGGGCCTTGGATTCGAGTGCACCTTACGGGTATTTGTCGTTGGGGGTTTTGGACTGGAGAGCAATTTACGAGTATTTGCCGTTGAGGGCCTTGGACTGGAGAGCAGTTTACGCCTGCTCGTTTGGGGCTTTGGGTCCCAAAACAACCTACGAGCTTTGTCTGTTTCCGAGCTGGAAGGTTCCTCTTCGAAACCCTTCCCTAGATCCTGCTCTGGAGAGGTATACTTCCCGTTATGCAGGAGCTTGACCGGTTTTCTGGCCTTTCGCCCGGCCATTGGTGACGCAAAGATGGGCGAAGATGGTATATCCCGTTGAGAGGGCTAGAATTGAAGCACTGGGCTGTATACCGCAATGACAAGTTAGGATAGAAGAGTTCAGAGCTTGATTGATCCACCGGTAAGGTGGGCATAAGTGGCTCAACCATGTTGATTCTTTGAACTTTTCAAAGTCCGCAAACGGTCAGTCCATTAACATCGAAGAACAAAGCATTGTAATGAGATAGTCGAACTACATAGCTTAAGCGAGTCTCGATAGGGTAAGACAGAGATTTTATAAGCGAGGAATGTTGCTTCGGAACACATCGTTATCTATGTTTAAGAGCCTTCCAGCTCATCTATTTCAGATACGTAAAATCATTCAGTGAACCGGTCCATTGCTGTGAAAAACGTAGAGTTATCGACCTTGCATTCGGCATCTTTACCACAGCCTAATTCAATCTTGACATCCTCAACACTGACATCTGCTCTTATACTTGTTATGATATTGGCGGCAAAAGTACACGACGAAGTATCGTTGTCCGGAGACATCTCCGCACTTAAGTCCGGTGCTGCTTCCGGAAAATGATCTCCTAAGTGTGAAGACGATTTTGGAGGTGAGAATGCAGGTGTTGTCAAGGAACTGCTGGTTAGAGAGCTGCTGCTCAACCAGCTTTCTAGAGCTGGACTTGCGGGCAGGGATGTGGGATTTTGTAGTGTTGTCATCAATGGCATCAAGGGTAATGGGCGTTTAGTAATGTCTCGACCGCCAGCGGACGTCTGTGGTTGACCCGACTTATCTGGTTGCGGCGGGCTGCAGCCTATGTTGCTCCTATTTCTGTAGCAAGCCTTTGGCGTGTTGAGCTTTGCGTCGAGCATCTCAGCTTTTGTTGGCGCGCCGAGACTTACGCCTGAGGTCCCAATAGCCGTATCGATTTCTAGGCTCATGATGCCTCGGGACTGTAGGAGTGCTCGTAGACGTTTGTTCTCTTCGGCCACAAGCCTTGCAGAAGCTTGTATCTCCATCGAGGCCTCCACGCCCATGCTCTCATATTTCCGAAGTTTGCCCTCCAACTCCTGCAGGTATTCTTTCCTCCGTGCTCTCGATCTCCGCTGATTGTTTCTGATCCGGTCAAGGTTGTTCGGGTCCTGCAGGTCGGGTGTCATAGTTAGCTGCCTGTCCATAGCCAAATCTCACTTGGTTCCTACTGTAGATGACATTGCAATCTAGATACACAGCCTTCGACGTTGGGGAGTTCCTTCAGATCATTAGTCTAGCCATTTGAACGGGGGCTTCTTGGTTATTAGTAGTCAACCGCAGGCCTTGAGCAACGGGACAAGGGGTAGCTGGTATTCGCTGGTATTCCACATTGCACCTCACATTCAAGAAAAGAAAGGCATTATTATCAACCGATAGAGGATGGATGGTTACACCACAAGGCCTGCGTTAAAGGATGCAAGAGACTCCAACCAATGGCAAATCAGTATATAGCACGCTGTGTAGATGTTTTGGTTTCGAGAGTCGCAAAGCGGGCCGATAAAACTGCCTTTCAGTTCGCCTGACTGAAACTTGATTGCTAGGATAATGGTACTCCGGAGACAACCCTCACAATCCCAAGTTCTTACACTCTTGGGCCAGGATCAGTAACCATGAGATACAAAGTAAGTCGGTATCAATACGTTTTATAGATTGGTAATGTATCTAATACTCGTAATAGCATCAACGCCCCGCCTTGTCTTAACAATGCCACTGTCCATCCCATCCTCAACCCGTAGGTCGGAAAATCCTACGCCAGCTCTATCACATTTAGGCCCACATCATCAGGTCGTAATTCGTCAACATAGTCGGAAAACGTTAATCTCAGAGTAAACCGTTGAGAGGAGCTGAGCTTGCTTCTCCAGGGAATGCGTAGGAGTTGGCGTAATCTGCATTAACCATTCCGTTCGCCGTTCGATTGCCCATCATAGCTGATTCATGCTCCATTCCATTCCAATTTGCAAAGAAAGCCTGGTGTTCCTTGTACCACCAATCGTTGCTGTCCTCGATCAGCGCTGGGACGCCTCCAAACAACACCGATGGTGAGGTCTGAGTGGCCGAACCACGAGAAGCTCGATCCTGATTCCAAAGTTCTTGTTGAACTTGGGGGAGTACAAAGGCTTGTTGCCGTGGTTTTCGACTGTAGTCCAACGTCTGTTGGACAGGCACGGACAATACTCCATTTAGTTGTGGGGCCTCAGCGGTAGATGTTGCGTTCATCATGCTGGCGCCACCGAAAAACCCGTTCGTGGGCATGGCGAAAGAAGTATTCGCGTTGCCCGAATTCTGCTCCAATAGGTCGGCCTGCGCCTGCGGTGGGGGAGAATAGGCCTCTGACTTAGGCGATTGCTGGTCATGAGACCTAAGCGGACCAAATTTGACTGACGTCCGTACCAAGATCTTCGCCGCCTCCTCTGGTAGCTCTATTTGCCAGCGCCGTGCTACGATATGCAGGACGCCAAGAGTCCTTCGTGCACACAACCAGCACTCCGCAATCTCTTCCAAGTGCTTTAGGCCATGCACGATGTCTCTTATCGCATTCTTTTCTGGTAAATTAAGCAGATGGATTGTACACGCCGAATGAGCAATATAGACTGCAATATTGCAGATCTGCCGTAGACCATAAGTACGCTTGTAGAGGCGAAGTAACTTTGAAATCATAGCAGCAGCATGCGTACAGAATTTTCGAGGGGATACATGTGCGGGTAACGGAGAAGTAGCTTGTTTGTATTTCAGAAAAGGACGAAACAGATGAATGAAAAGCAGCTGAAAGAACATGCTGTGCCGGAATTAGCCACTAAAACAACATTAAGGGTTGATGTTGAACTGACTGCATGACTAAAACATAGGGTAATTGGCCCTCTTTAGGTTCCATCTCTTTGGGTAGGTTCTTCCGCCAAGCTTCGAGCCTGGTGTGAAGCTCGCCCAGTTTCTTGAGCTCTGCCTGTTTCCCCAACGGCTTTTCCAGGTGCGTCGGGTGGTAAAAGTATAGCAAAAGGTCGCTACTGATCTCGCATAGCTGGGATATTTGCAACGCTACAGCACGCGTTCTCGAGGGCTGAGAATGCGCCTGGCCCACTCCAGAATCTATGTAGGGCGACCACGTATCAGCGTCCTCCATTGGGAAAACATCAAACTTTGGCACTGCGATATTAGAGAGCAGTAGTTGAGGTTGCCGTCCGAGATAGTTGGACCAACACCTAATACGAATTAGCATACACCGATATGGAATAGATTCGTGAGTATACTTGTCAAAAAGGAAGCATCCCCAAATCGTGATCCTCCGAGCATCTACCTCCTGCTCCTCAAGTGTAGAGGAGCCGGAGTCGACGTTAAGTCCAAGATCGTAGGCCATTCGGAAACTCATCCCACTGTAAACCCACCCTCTTGCTTCACGGCCACATCCGGCTTCCCGCACCGACATCAGCGCCAGCGCTTGGACGGTTGCGAGTCTTGGATGCTCATGCTCATCATTTTCTAGTATCAAGCGCTTGGCTTCCTTGAAGAAGTGATCACCAGCGGTTGCAGAGTCATGTGGATCAGCTCTCGCCAGAGGCCATGATGTGAAGTGACATCCTAGAGCTAGCATGGCATTCACCAGCAGCTCGGTGCAGTACTCAGTCTTTCGTTTGGTGTTCGGTGGTGGCTTTCCCAGGAGGAATTCGCGGTAAAACAGACTCTTAGAGAGCGTGGTGAAATACGTGTAGTGCCATGTGAAGTACATATTGAGAAGATGGTGAACAAGTTCCGGATCCGACGTTACCTCCGTCCAGGAAGCAATTGGATCGACCTGTTGTTGATACTGCTCCACACCCTCTGCCGACCCTGCATCGCCCTCCCCGTCCGTCTCGGATCCGAGAAATATAAGATTCGAGGTCCCGCCAATGAAGCTAACAGAACCGTTTTCTAACCGTAGCTCTCCCATCTTCCCTGACAGTTCAGCCTCAAATTTAGGGACAACCGTGAGCGGACCGTTCTCCGTGAGTGGAGACTCGTCATCTTCTCCGTCGTCCCCAAGACCATTCTCCTTGGACATGATGGACTCGGCAACATCGTCCAGGCTCCCGCATGTCCGTATTTGCTTCACCAGTTCTGGTACTTCGCTCTCGGGATAATTGAGAATGGCTTGAATCAGCGTTTGCAGTGTAGAGTTGCGCGTTTTGAGGTTGTCGATGTCCTTCTTGTACACCCCTTTACGACGGTGATCGGAATTTGGGTCGTAAATGCATTCTGTACCATAGACCGAAGCGCAGGCTGCGCAGCTTGGCGTATTACCATCACACTGCAAGTTCGTGTCAGGGTATTGCAGGGTTGTTTATACGCCTTCTAAACCTCAGGTCGTTGTGGGTTTCTGGCGTACCTTTGACTTCCTTCTCCGACATGCTATGCAGGCAGTACTCACGCACCGTCTCTTGGCTGACGCGGCGGATTCTTTGTCTCTGTTGCGTGATTTTGATTTGATGGGCTTCGGACTGATGTGGGTAGAGCCATTGGTACTGTTCGTCACGGGAATGGTGTTGTGTTCAGCCTCATCGACCAAGGTCTCGTCTGCCATCGATTGGACGGGGGCCGGAGCGGGTTTGGGGGTCTTGCTTCCTCGGAGATGTGACGACCAAACCCCAGACAGAGTATTTTCTAGTGCGAGTCCAAGCCTGATATTATTCTGTAGACTGTGTCTGACACTCGAACAATTCCAGTAAGTCGAACTCTTGTTTCCTCTAGCATCAGATGAAAGCAGCGTGCAGCGTGAATCTAATGATGCCAGAAGCCCAGACGATAAGGCTTTGGGCGTTGAATAAGAGAGCCCATCGGCCATTTGATCCTGTTCCAGACCACGATCCAATCGATTGCCTCCGTACCTTATCTAATCGATGGATCAGTCAGCATGTTTTGTTTTGCAAGGAGGTACCGAAGGGTCCTGGGGAACATGTGATACTGTACTCGTACTTCCGTACCTACGAGTATCGTGTAAGCTAGCATGCTCCGTAGGGGGCACCTGCAGCGACCTCATAAACTCAACCTACAGTATGATAGTTAAGGGAATTTTAAATGAGCCTAAGCGTTTTGATCTCTAAACGCCTTAACGCCGATGATGAGGACTGTGGCAGGCCACATTGCGCCAAACTGACGCGTACTGTGCTAACAGGCGCGTTCCCTTCGGCGTCGATACAGCTGCTCATATGGAAAAGTCACTGCGTGAATTTAAGCTCCTCAGTCAGTATCTGGATGCGAGGCTCAGAACAACTGTCCAGCGCTACTTAATGTGCAAGCGGGCACCCTACGATGGACGCTTCGGACGACCGTGAGATTAAACTCCAACGAACTTCAGCAAGTCGCCTTGTTGAATTCGAGACTTCATTGCCCCGGCTTCTATGGAAGTCAACAGCCCACAAACAGGCTGTCCCGCCTGGCAGTGTCATACGCACACTAGTCCAAGGTCGTAAAGCCCATGATCTCGTTCTTTTGGTGCGTCAGGGTTCTACTTCTCACTCAAAGTAGATCTAATCTACCGGTTACCTAGTTAGAACCTTTCCAGGAATGGCCACAGTTGCTCGACCCCAGGTTAAGCAGCTTGCTTCAGTCGCTTGTCTCCGCTTTCCTGACCTACCTGTGCAACTATACCAATCATTATTGGCTACCCCGGCGCAAACCGTCTACTGGAGTCCGTCCGCTACCACGAGCCGTATGCACTATTATTTATACGCTTTGCAAGATTCGAGGAGAGAAGGTCATATGCCAGTTCATGAATAACGAACCCAAGTACCTTGAACCTATGCTTAGTGCCTATCAAGCTTGGAATCAACCAAGTATCAACACTGCAGATTTTGGTTACGGACCAATGGCCTGGGAAGAAAGATACGTCATGCTGCTTTGGTTGTCACATTTCATGTTGACACCGTTTGATTTATCTTCGATTTCGTCTTCAACGGTGGGGGTTGAAATAGACGAAACGTTTTTACAGATAGCTCTACCGCGAAATGCTCCTCCCGTCACAATGCGTCTCGTGTCTGTTTCTCTAAATCATATCGAGTCTGCCGGAAGAGAGCGAGAAGCTGCTAGGGCTTTACTCGTTCGTCTCATATTGCGGCCCGATATGCTTAGCCTTGGTCTACTTGATTCTTTCGTCCATTGGGCTCTTTCGTCATTGGAATCTAATTCAACCAATGACTCTACCAAAACCATCTACACTTATATTGGTGTTCTTTCATTTCTCGCCGGTGTAATCACGTCGGCTGCGAAAGACACGATTGCTCCCTTTCTTGGCAGCATATTTCAAAGCATACAGCGTATCAATACCGATCAGTATCCACTTTCAAGAGCTATAACTTCATCAGCGCTTGCTCGAAAATTAATCATCAAAATCCTTCGAGCATTGACCATCTTGATAATTTCGTCTGGCCGTATAAATGTATCTTCTGAAATTCCCAGTTTGCCCGACAACGTGCTAGAAGATGTTATTGAGCACCTACTTAACAGCCTTGCCGATAAGGATACGCCGGTCAGGTATGCAGCAAGCAAGGCGCTGAGCGTCATTGCCGTGAGACTCGAACCAGCAATGGCCACTGAGGTGGTGGAAGCGGTCATCGGAAGTCTAGAGGAGAATGTGTTATGGGATGATTCTAGAACGGGCCAAACAACTGCTGATTACGATGTACAACGCCTCGCGTCTAGTTCATTCAAGCGCAATCTGACGGCTGTTAATGCTTTGAGATGGCAAGGGCTTGTTCTGACCTTATCTCATCTCCTCTTCCGGCGTTCACCGCCACCAGATCAACTGCCAAGCATATTAAATGCTCTGATACTTGCACTTGGTTTCGAACAACGATCCTCCGTTGGTAGCTCTATCGGTACTAATGTCCGAGATGCGGCATGCTTCGGTATATGGGCACTAGCAAGGCGATACACCACGGAAGAGTTGTCCAAAATTGATACTTCATCCATCCGAGCTGCCAATAACCATGGACATCATATTTCCGTACTACAGGCGTTGGCCAACGAGATTATAGTGGCAGCAACACTGGACTCGTCTGGAAATATCCGTCGAGGCGCATCGGCAGCTTTACAAGAGCTGATAGGCCGCCATCCCGATACAGTCACTGAGGGTATTTCCCTTGTCCAAGTGGTGGACTATCATGCTGTAGCGCTGCGATCGAAAGCAATACAGGAAGTGGCCGTGGGTGCATCGGCTTTGGATACTTTGTATTGGAAAGCTATCTTAGAGGGCTTGCTGGACTGGAGAGGTATAGGATCTCCGGATGCGCCATCTCGTCGTCTTTCTGCGACAGCGATTGGGCTTCTGGCTGTATTTCACGATCCTGATCGTATCGGTTTGACCTTAGACAGACTACGTGAGAGCTTGAAAAGGACCTCAGCCCGTCAGGTCGAGGAGCGACATGGCTTGCTTCTTGCTTTCGCTGCCATCGTGCGCGAGTATTCTACCAAGGACCGAAATCTAGATGAGCGTACCCTTGTGAACTTGGCAGCTTCATGGAACATGTTTGATTCTCAATCAATTTTATTCAACCATGCGTTTACATTGTCGAGTCATCGATCGGAGCTGATAGCAGAGGCCGCATGTACTATGCTCTCGGCACTTGCTCACTTCTCCGCATTAGTCTCGAAAAACTTACACCAACCTGATATATCTTATCCAACCACTGCCGAGATTTCAAGATGCACCAAGATCTTGAATCTGTGTTTGCTCCGTACGGAGGATATCGTGGTCGATGTTTCTGCTAACGCTGCTCAGGAGTTCTTCAAAATCTTGAACAATGACGAAAGGGAAGGTCTTGTACATAGATGGATAGAACTACTCGGCCTCGATAGCTCTAGTAAGTCGCGGGGTGGAGCCAAGGCTTTTGGGATCATATCTGCACTTGGTTTGGTGTTTCATTATTTCCATGCTAGTGATGCAAAGGTTATATCAGAAATACAGCAGACCATTATAAACGGTCTCCTATCTCAGACTGGGCCGAAAACCGAGATAGAGTCACGGGTTGCTGCTATCCGGAGCTTGACTTCTGGAGTACTTACTTGCAATTGTAAGAGATTATTTACCAACTTAGCTCACCTACTAATGTGGGATAGTAATGACTGCGCCTATAGCAGCAGTACTGAAGACTTGTCTCAACGACTACACGACTGACCAACGAGGGGATGTCGGGTCTATGGTCCGAGTGGAAGCCATTGATGCTGTCGGGGTGGCACTGAAGTATGATCTTCTCGGAGGCCAAGAAGCAATGCGAGAGCTGGTGGCCAGAGTATGCGGTCTTGCTTGTGAAAAATTGGACAAAGTCCGTTTCCGAGCTTGGGCTATTTTGAAAGATCATTGGGCTGCCTTCGGGAGCCAGATTCCTCCGCCCACGTAAGACAATGCCAACTTGTTTAAAGATTTAACTAACCCACACGTCACGTAGTCAATTTTTGGACGTATCTGACACATCGAGAGAGGTGTATTTTCGCCGACTGCTATCGTTATGCTGTCTTGACTGGGTCAGGACGCGTCTTCTAGAAGGTTATCTCACTTCCGCTGGTGCCGGATCTGAGTCTCTTCTCCAGTCGTCTAGAGCAGCCTTGGTTCATTACGTCGGGCAACTCGAAGTACATGAGCTTATCTTGTTTTGCAAATGTTTTACAGGCATCATCCGAAGAAGCATATCTAATGAAAGACTCCTCGTCCCGGCGTTGGATACTCTTGGGTTTCTTTTCGATGCCGGGATTATGCAATGTCTTCAGTCCGAAGACCTACCGTAAGTTCTGTTCAACCATATATACGTGTTCATGACTAAGACACTAAAGGTGGCTCGACACACTCAACCTCGTCCAAAAGACACACTACAAATCCAAGAGTGTCCGTAAATTAGAAGCTGTTGTGTATGTCTACTCAGGTCTTACCACTATGGACGCTGTAAGAAAAGAAGCACTCAGCAGACTATGTGCCATGCTTTTACATCCGTTCCCAAAGGTTTGTCCCAACTCTTCTATATCGAAGTCTCCAACAGTACAGCTACTAAATCCTCACGGCACAGATTCGGAACACAGCTGCAGATGCAATTTTGTTAGCCGTTGGGGAACAGGGGAATGATCTCAAGCGGATCAACTGGTTTGAACCAACCACGGAGCTCAAGGGATACGTTCAAGAGCTACGAATGCGTTTTGAGATCGCAGCTCGATAACAGCTGGTGGAGTGCGGAACAACACGCCTCCCCTGTATGAACACAGCAAACTATATACTCCATCAAAAGCAGCGCCCTGAGTACCTCCATCTCAAGCCGGGGGCTGCAGGTTCAAGTCTGCCTTGTGTGTGATATAAAGTGATGCCGTTGCAATACGAAGACAACCAGGATACCTACTTATTTACATCACATGAATATTACTCCATTCGCTGAGCGTTGATTTGTGTCAGTTAACAGATAGATTCATGATTGTGACCCTAAGAAGTTCTCGTACTCCTGTGTCCCGTGACTTCATAAGTCCGAGGCACGTCGGAGGTAGTAGTGAGTTAGATCCGAAAAACGTTAGCTCACGTCTTCACCGTCTTTTCGGTTTCTGTTCCCATTTGAAGCTTTACGTCGTACTGACGGCGCATGTCGACTATCCAATCGCCTGCTCACTGTGTTGTTGGATCAGAAGACACCGCCACTGCCTCAGGAACATTATCAGACAATAGAGCCAGCATATCTTGTCAAGCTCAATCTTCCTCTCCTCTCCTCTCCTTCACCAGACGACGCGCCGGCTCTTGGACTTTTACAGAAAGAAAACAATGGCAGTGATTAATTATGTGCAGCTGGAGTTGTGTCGCGGGCAGCGGTAGTGCTAGGATCCACCCCAGCATATTGATTCAATCAATTAGCCTTCGCAATGTTCATGGAACTTCCTGTCTCCGGTCTGCATCGGCTATTCCACTCAACACCTGCCTCAGCAGCTCCACACTCCCCAAGATCACATTCACCGCTCGAGTCGGTAACGGAGGAAGCCCACACATTCGACCTTCTTTTCCCGGAAATCAGTGCCTTGCGACAAGCGCAAGGTCACACGTATCCTCTACAACACACCGATCCTTCGTCCGCTGCTCTTGCTGCCAATAGGCCTGACGACTGGGGTGGTTTGGATATACGAAGCCCTCGGGACGTTAGGATAATCATAGCGCAGGACGGAAATGTACTCTCCCAACAGCCTCGGATTCTCTATGACTCTCAACCGCCGCCGCTTGTGCACGCAGCACGACAAGGAATCGCAAATGAGGCAGTCAAATTTGAGGCCCAACAAGAAGAGTCCCGGCAAGCAGATCTCATAAGACGCAGCTCAGCTGGGCGCAACGCGCGCGCCGTACCAAAGAAATGGCATAGTCGAAGTCCTTCGCTAGTACAAAGTCCTCAGTCTCCGTCTCCAACCACATCGCCAATCCTGCCTCGCTCTCCCGAAATTCCTCAGGGAGCCTTCAGCAATCCCAGGCTGCAGAGATCTTCTACGAGACCCGCCACTAGCGAAGGTGAAACTACTCAAGGTCGTCTTGTCAGAGAGACTCGTGAGGAGACGGAAGCTTTACTAGGATGCATGTTTGGGTCCACCGGCCTCCCCCTGGTTTCCAGCACAAAATTACACATCAAGCCGGCCGGGTCTTCCGATGTTGCCTACGGCGGAGGGTATATCCAAACCACGCCAGAACCAGTTAATGCGCGTATTTTTGCAAAGAAACGCACGCCCTTGAAACGATCAACTACTACGGAAGATCTGCATCAATTGTTATCTTTATCAATAGCCGAAGTTGCAGATCCACAAACGATACGACCCAGAAGCACGTCCATCTTAATCACTAGGCTGTTTACTGTAGACCCTATATTGGCCCTTCCCTCCGAGCAAACAAGCGAGACTGCCAATTCCAAGAATGTTGAGGCAGAAGCTCCATTGGCAAAGGCCGAGAAGGCGAATCAGCTGAAGACCCCTACCTACGCAGTCGCCATTGTGCTACAACTACCCCCTACTCAGCAGCGTTCGGTGGCGCCTCCTACTTCCTCTAATCCGATAACGTCCCTCATGAGCACCCTGCCTCGGGGGGATCCTTCCGAATCTTTTGCGTGTGTAAACAATGCCGAACGTAACTTGGAGCATGTCATTGCACATTGGAATATACTAACGCGAGCGATTTCATCGCTCGAAATAGTAGCCCGGAGCAGAATCTACGACCTATTATCAAAGATCTCAGAGAACGCTACGGCGCCGTTCCTTACGACACATTCTCATGGCAACTGTAGTAGCGTTAGCAGAACACAAACAAATCTGAAGCTGAAGAAGACAAAGCAACCTTCGCAGCGAACTGTGCAGCTTCACACTGGCGCACTTCAGCAATGTGATGAAGTCCAGCAAGAGGCTTCTGCTGCTGGAGAGCGGGTCGCGCTTGCTTTGAAGATCAGGCGAGTTGTTGCCGGTCAAGGTCGTTGGGGCATGTGGCGAGAAGAAGCTCGTTGGGTCGGACGGTGGGCTGGAGGGCGAGAGCAAAATTTCTTCTTCTTCAACCTCCTGACTGCGTTCCTTGGCTCCCACACTGAATGGCTGGACTCCCTTGGACCTAGCTGGTATCGGTGCCGGCATACGCAGCTTCTTCGAGGTTCGCTGCGAGAAATCAGTACGATCCAGCACCGTACTGTCATTGTCTCTGCGGACAAGATGGCCTCCAGACGACTAATCTATTTACTCTCTGCGTTCTTGCCAAGTGCCCACCACTATCGAAGTAACGATGCAATGCTTCGACCTGCTTCATCCTTGTCAAATGCCGGCTACTCCCAATCACCGCCATCCGGTGTTCCAATGCTTCGACAACAGACTTTACGTCGATCGATCAATAGGAGGACCAGAGGAAGCCGGGCTGGAATCAACACTAGGCTGCACGAGAGATCTATCAGCTTTACCGGTCCGGACTTCGGTAGTAGTGATCCTAGGGTTCCACAGCATGGTCGTCGAACATCAGATGCTAGGTCAATTAAGACCCTGCCTCTGCCTATTATTTCCAATGGCGCAATGACCCGTATAAGTAGTACTACAACTACCGCCACAGTAACGCCGGATCCTACTGTGCCGGTTCCTCACTTCTCCAGCTACTCGAAAGAACCATGGATGGGTACATCAGCTGAGCCAAGACCCGGTAGTAGTGGAAGTCTTGCATCTTTATCTTTGAAACATACACTTACTCGGTCAGAGAGCAATGATCGAGTCCAGGTGACCTCGGGTTCACAGTCGTCAAGAGGTTGGGGCAGCATGCTCAGTGATTTTTGGAGCGTAAGACGGAATTCGTCCACTGATGATAGTGATGCCTTGACTTCATCACAGGAAGGCCTCGGAATATCTGGCGTCCCTAAGGATTTTGGTGTTCCACGGCCCACTAATAGATTGGCTCGAATGGTGGAGGAAGTGGAAGCTTCGAGGGCCCGAAGTTCTATAGAAGGCAATACACCGAAACCAGCTGATTTACAGAATGCAACCCTCGTGGGCTCACCAGAAAACATAGCCGGCTACCAACTGTCTGACCAATCAACCACGCCTGCGAAGAACATTCCTGAGAGGCCAAAACCAGATCACTTTCCGGTTAAATTATCCATTGATGAAAGTGATGGCGTCGTTGACGTAGATATCCCGATGACAAACTCGTACTCTTCCTCCTTCGCCTCATCACAAAGCTCTCCCAAAGGTTCACAAACCGCCCCCAGCAGCTTAAACGATCGATCGTCGACGAATACCCGTCCTTCAACCTACGACTCTTCGATGGGGTCTGAGCCTGCAATTGACATTGGCGGTTGGCTGAAGAAATATCATCAAGATTTTGCTCTACAAGCTGTACGGCCCTACGACGCTCTGAAAGAGGACATCAAGTGCTCCATGCGCTCTGAGCCACAACAGACCCCACCGTTTGGTGTTCCCTCTGAAGAAGCCGGCGCTCAGTCTCAGAAATGGACGGACGTCTGCACCACACTCATAGCAGACACTACTAATTTCTCCGTCACACGTCTGTGTCTACAACGTCGTGCAGTGGTAAAACGCTCTCCTTCCACGCCTGAGGATTCGACGCCACAGGGAGAAATCGAACGCATCCATGAATCCCATATCATGGATCTCGACGCCACCCTCATCGATGCCGTCGAGCGCGTACTCGCGCAATCGGGCCACTCCTCGCGCGCTCCTTCTCGTGCCCCCTCCCCATCTCGCCTCAACAACCACAACCCCGGCAACCACGGCGAATCATCCCGCGTCCCCGAAAGCAGCCCCTCGCTCGAGGTGCCGAGAAGCGAGTGCAGGAAAATGGTTCTGGGCGCGTTAGAGCAAGTTGCCATGAGTGTGAGCACCGAGCTGGAGCACCGGAATGATGGGGCTAAGGAGGGGAAAGAATGGGAGGCAAGGGGGAAGACCGGTGGGATGCCGGATAGTAGTTTGAGGGAGGGAGTGAGGAGGTGGCTAGTTGATGTGGCCGGGCTGCAGGGGTGAGGGAGAAATACGAGTAGGGGTCTGTGGATTTGTGATGCGCTTCAGCGAGTGATACCCCGGTGGGCAGTTTTGATCTATGGAGGTTTGGCGTGAACGGATCTAAGACCTCTGGACTCTTTGGGAGATCCGAGATGCGCTTATCATGGGGGATAGAAAGCTTTACGGCTCTAATGCTTAATGATTACAACGGTTGCTAAAGGGGGGAAAGAGCAGGAGGGGTTGTAGATAGCTCAACGTGGAGGATGTACGATAGCTCAACGACACCTTTGTAATGAAGCCCACATCTAAGCTGGTGCACCGGTTCCCGTCCAGTGTCCGAGTGAAAACAAGAATCTTACAACTGCCTATACCGTACGACAAGGGATACGAAAGAGAATCGAAAATGCAGAGAAAGACAGATTCTAAATTTTGATGAGTCGAAAGGCTGCTCGGTAACATTGTAATTACACATTTCTGATCTGATATTCTTCATTTTCACAAGAAGAAAACCTCAGCCTCAAGCCCAACAAATACCTATCATTCAGTCTGAAAGAGAAACAGCAACAGGAACAGGAACAAAACGAATGTGTAACGTTCTTATCCACAGTGCCATTTTGAACGGGCTTATGCAAACTTTGAGTTCTTTCCGTTTATGCTGATTTTTATAACGACGCTTTTAAAACTCGTCTGTATCATCATGGTTATAACTTATAAGAGACTCAAGTGTTTAGATATCCTCAATGCTACATCCCCCTTTGTCGAGCACTGACTACCCGCATCATAAACATTAAAAAAACAACAAGCGTTTCAATTTCGATATTCTGCTCGATATTTCCTGTTCATGACTCATGCTTCAGAAAACACCAAGACGTTAGATTTCAACGAGATGAGCTAACTATTTAAATAACAAGAAAACTCATAACTCATTCTCTTCTCTGCTGAGAGAAAAATCACAGTCCTTCACTCCATCGACCGTCTATATCTCGTCTTCTACCCTCGCAACCACAAAACAAACAAACAAACCTCGCGATCCCAAACGCTTTAACAGCACGGTGCAGACGTACGTACTCAACTCCTCACCTCCCCCTCAAGACTCAACCCCCCTTCGAAACCCCATCTCCTCTCCCCCTAGCGCAACCGTCTCACGGCTGACAAACAGGAATTTCACTCCTTTACACTTTCGGCGAAATAGATAAAAGAATCGAGGGAAACAAGAGAGGACGGATTTCTCTCGCGATTTCTTCCTCCTGCCCTTTTTTGGATAGACAAGCTGTGCTGCGGTTAAGGGTTTTTTGCTTTCTTGCAATCGCTTGGAGGAGATGTTGATGAGAGGGGAGGCTATGATTTGCAGGAGGGGGGGTCAAGGATGCGAAGGTGGGATCATCTGTTGCGGTCTTGCCATGTCTCAGTTCAGGACACTCAATGCTTGAGTGCAGTGTGTGTGCTACCATGATGCGCTTCCATTATATTTTGAAGACTTCTTTCTTGCAAAACTCCTTCCTTCTCCTTCATTCCACTCCTACATATCCGTAAAACAAGAAATCTATCAACCCGCCCCCCCTCCCCCCCCCAAAAAGCGCCCCCTTCATCTCCGCCGTTGACTACACGCCCCTTAGCCCACTACTTCACCATCTCCCCAACCCTTCGCTCTCAGCTACAATGAACGACCTTGCTAAACCAGCATCCCAGCCGTTTTCCGACCAAGGCTCCTTCTCCTGCCTGTCCACGGGGCGCTTTTGCCGTTCGATTCCGACCCCTCCAACCTGCATTCCCGCCCCCGTCCCCCCCAAAAAACCCCTCTCACACCCCCCCACCACATCCCTACACCCATGCCTTCCGCCCCGCCCCCCCACCCCCCCAACCACACCCTCAACTTCTCAGCCCAAAAGCTCCATCCTCAACTTCCCTTCCCTTTTGAACCAACCTCTCCCATCCCCCTTCAAAAAGAAGCAAATCGACAAGCAAAGGACGTTCGAAATTTGGGTTTTCCGGGAGAAATATAGATAGGGGCTTCCTGTTCGCTATTTCCGGGTGTAGAGCGGGTGTGAAGGTGACGTTTTTTGTTTTGTTTTACCGCGGGCTGAGGTTTTCGCTTGGCTGGCTGCTTCTTTTCTGCGTGGTTGGGGGGAGGGGGGTTGGTGAGATGGCTGGGTCGTCAGGTGGGGAGGGGGGGGGTGGTACACAGTAATAGCCTAGTAGGGGAGGGGGCGATATTTGTTACTGACACTATGTACATAGTCTAACGGAAGAATCGCTGTTTGGTCCCTGGTGCTTTGAGGTAAAGAGCGGGGGGAAACCAGAGGTTTGTTCTGCAAGCAAGCCCTTGAGGAATTCATTTTTGAGGTTTTGGTGTGATGATGGTCGACTTAATCGATGAAAATTCTCGCAGTGTATTAATCTATATTTAATCTATGGATATCATAATCGTTCGATGGACTCCCTGCGGGGTTACTCCGAAACGCCAGGCTTGGTAAGGACACATCTCATCTGGATGCTAGTAGACAACCATGCAAACTGCGGCCAATACGACAATCCCAACAAATGATCCGGCCCTATGCCTCGACGCGGCACCCATCTCCGTCGGCATCGCGGTTGCTGAACCCGTGGCTTGCGGTTTCGACGGCGATCCCATGGAGGTAGTGGCAGGCTTAACGCCAACATTCCCTGCTGTCCCACCCTTCTCGTTCTTCCCGGGCTGGAAACACTTCAACCACTCCTGCAGCGCGCCGGAGAAGTCCTGGTGGCTGTGATCCAGCGACTGCTCGCTATAATTGCCAGAGCGGGCGGAAAAATCAAAGGCGTGTTCGGCATTTGGGAGGACGTAGCCAAAGACGCTTTGCGGGTCGTGGGTGCTGTTGGCGAGCTCAGTCGCGTTGGACAGGCAGCCTGGGATGGGGGTGTCCGAGACGGGGTAATTGGGGCTGAAGGACTCGGTGGACATGGGGGAGAGGGAATGCCAAGGGTCGAACTCGCCGTTGCTCCAGTAGACGTTGCTGGGGCGGATGGTCCAGCCGCCGAAGCGGGCGTTGAAGCCGTCGACGTCTGGGGATGCGGGGAGGAAGGTTACGGAGGCGTTGGAGAATTGGGCCTGGCACATTTGGAAGGCGGTGGCGAGGGAGTTGTATTTGGAGGAGATCTGGTGGGGGCCTAGGTTTGCGGTTTGGAAATAGCCGAGTTCGGTGCAGGTTTGCCAGGACCAGGCGATGTTGTCGGAATCTTGGACCAGGCCGTCACCAGTCCCACAGGCGCCGTTCGCACAGGTGCCGTACGAGGCCCAGCGGTTGGTCGTCCACTTGGCGCCTTTCTCCTTGGCCCAGCCGTCGCTGCCGGAGGTTTGGTTGGTATCGGGATCGGTGCTGATGTAGTCGCAAAAGCCGCGGATTCCGGAGGTGTTTTTGCTGGCGTGACCCTCAAGTCCGTAGTATTGGAAATCCCCGCGGATATCGGAGGTGAGCGAGCCTGCCAAACCGTAATTGGTGCCGTTGCCGTAGCCTTGGCCCAGGAAAGACTCCTTGAGCGCTGTAACGTTCCGGCCAGCCTCGGAGGTATCGTTGCCGACATGGTATGGGCTACCGTCGAGGACTTGGTCGATGTAGTTGACTGCGGCGTGGATATCCTTGGTGCAGTTGCCAAAGCCGTTGGCAACCATGCTGCGATAAACCTGGTCGTAGTATGATGAGAAATCGACTCGCGCCTGCACGGGGGCGGAAGCAGCGTAAGAGGCGAAAATTACGTCTGGATAGAAATTGCGCATCCAGGCAGCGCGTGCGCCCGGGTACGATGCACCAACAAATACCCATGGAGTCTTGTCCGGTGTAAGGTCGGTGTGATTGGTTCGCGTAAAGTTGCGAGCAAAGTGTGCGACGTCTTCGAGGGCCTGTTCAACGGTCAAGTACTGGAGCTCTGCCTGGTCGGTGTTGACCGTGAGATTGTGGCCAGGTAGAGATCCGCCATAGTATCGGTGCTCCCAGACGATTCCCATCCCATTGAATTGCCGCATCATCTGCCGTAGCGGAGACGAGTCGTTCTGGAGTGTATCGAATACCAGAGAAGAGGCATCCGCTTCTCCTCCATCGAAGAGGAATATTGGGCTACCGGGTTGATAAACATCATCCGCCACCCAAAATCGGTTGCTGAATGTGTCTATAGATATAGGTTGGCGACGAGGGTACTATAGAAGTTTCCGAACAAAGGAATGAATGTCACGACAAGGCAATCTGAGCTTACCAGTATTCTTGCCAAAATGGTCCAGTGGCAGGGTAACTGTCTCAACCGGAATGTCTGAAGTTCCTGTGAAAAATGGGTTTGTGGTATTATATGCTGTACTATTCGCAATGGAGGTCCCACTACCGAGCTCTTTTATCTTTGCTATTATCCAATTCTGCGTTTCTGACATGGCACTGACGTGAAGACATAGTAGGATGGAGGTGAACAATGCACTGCTGAGTGACAACATATTGAGGTTCGAGGATAATTCTTGATCAGAACGTGAAGAAAGAATCAAGAACTGGCTGATATGGAATGAAAGAGATCGACGGCAGTATATGTATGGACAGTGCTAGGCAGAAATATGCTAAATTTGAAGCTCAGCAACAGCTAATACCAACAGAAAACTGCGGTCCTCATAATCCTACAAGGCATAACAATTCACAACCATCACGCCCGTAGACATAATCTAAACGTCGGGGAGGGCGAAGGGCAGTGTCAAGAATTAAGGTTGCTCAGAGTGTGGGCTTGAACTATTCTAGCTGGACTCCAAGTCTCCAAGTGGCGGCTTGAAGCCTTGAAAGCAATCAAATCTCTTTATCTCTTTAGCAAACGGTCAAAGTTGATTAAACAGAGCATAAATAGAGCCTACCTTCAACGATCCCATCCTTCGTGGCACAGTCACAAACAACACGGATTAAAACAACGACGACCAAGGTTTTCTTCCGTCGCGCGTCGAGGAACGTGATGGCCATCTTCGACGGGCGGAGCAGAAAAGAGAGTTGGCAGGCGTGGCAGGCGGTCGGTGGAAATTATGGTTGTTCTCGTTCGGCGAAGTGATTGGTTCTGTTTTCCGTCCCTTAGTGGTTCCTTCGAATCCTTCGGTTGTTCCAACAACCCTATGGAAATCCAGACTATGTACTAGTACAGTACACAGTAGTGTTTAGCTAAGGTAGTCAGTCCGTGGCCTCAGCCACAATGAGAGTGGCTACCTATTTATGGAATCTTCTTAGCGACAGGTTTCTAACAAGCTATTGCAATTTGAACATTTTTATCGACAGGCATTGCGCGGGCGTCGCGACTCTATCTAGGTAGTTCCGTAGACAGGTCTGCTCTACCTTAGACGTCTTTAAGTTCCTCAACCCAGACCAACTGCTCCAGACCTTGGACTCCCATTCCCAGCCGGTTCGCCCTTCTTAACGCTGCTCCTTGACGCCGGTAATCCTTCTTTCAATGTCAAGCTTGGCGGCAGTCCTAATGCTGGAATACTGGCTTCCATAAAGGGTGTGTTCGGGGCTGGAGACAAAGTTTTGCTAAGGACTTCATCGTAGAACCTGCTTAGGGCAGCCGAATCATGGCAGAAGGCTTCGAAATCTGCTTTTATCTGCTCAGGGGTCGAGAAAACCGTGTTTGGAGCAGATTTGCTAACGCCAGATGTGGAAGCGGGCATATCAAGGGTTGCGCGAACAAGCGGCGAGGAGAAAGGCGAAGAACGAGGGGAGCCACGATGATTGCCGCTTCTTGCTGGCATGAAGCGGACTCTGTCTCGTATGTCGTTATGGTCTTGCTTCCCGGCATCCGGTGCAGCACTACGATTGTTGTAGAGCCTATTTGCCAGAAGGAGGAAGTGGCCTTCATCCGTAATCTGGGCGATTACTACTCCAGAACGGTGGATATACTGCGGATAACGATAGTTGGGCTTGCCCCATGAGTAAGTGACGTCGACATCGGAGGGGAAGTCCCGCGCAGCCTCGAAGTCAAGTACAAAATTAAACTTCTTCATGATTTCTTTTTGGTACACATGTTTGTCTACCTGTGAAACAGGCGCAAACGATGTAGCATCAAAGTAGTCCCGTGGCTGCTTACCGGGTGGTTCTTTTGCAAGCTTAATCATGTACGGTGCTCGGAATGGATGCATATCGGTAACGGCGGATGCCTCGCTGATAGGAACTTCAACCAAACGTAGTCCAAACCGATCCACTGATGTAGCCCATGAGACGATTGCATCCTCGATGAGCTTTGAAGTAGTATTCATCCATTCAATGCGGATATGGTAACAATTGTCTGGATTATGTAGCCGGTCGTAATGAAGATTGATCAGCTCTGGTCTGTAAGACCTCTTTCGATGATCAACATCGTACAGCAATGACTTGCTTAAAGCAATGCCCAGACGTCTCTTACTGGGGGTAGGTGTTGTTGGCTCTGTCTCCCTAAAAGGGTCATTGTTTGAACTGGAGCGTGATTCTGGCGCGTTAGGAATATCTCTGCTTGTGCCTTCTGATCCTGGTGTTGGAGGTACTGATCTGTCCGCTCTTCGCGACCCAAACCAATTGCTTCTTGATTCTGGACGAGGCGGGCGGTAGTCACTGGCGACTTGATAGAAGAAATTCCCATCTCGAAAGTTGTGTCTCTGCTCTACGTGTTGGAAGAGTCCGCCTTTCATCAACTCATTGCCAAGTTCAGTTGCCTCATCACGCGTCTCAACGTCTTTGAAGTTTTGCAGAAGCCAGGTGGTCAGCTCGAATCCAATGAAGCAGTTGTAATGTAATCTCCAATGCCACCTTCTGTCCATCATTCGAACGCCCTTCTCGCCTTGAATGGTCTGAGCGAGAGATGCAAGATTTAAATTTGATCGCTGGTAGAGTTCTGTCTCCGGTAGCAGTTGTACTGGTCTTCCCGATGAGTCACTCTCTCCTGTGCTGTCCAACTCTGCTGCAACAATTGCGGAGGGATTCCTGGTTTGGTATATAATATCCAAAGGATTCGGATCTTTGCGTTTCCGACTTGTGGCTTGGAATCGTCGTTCGTCAGGATGAACATAGCGAAACCGCTGCCAGACTTGAGTCAACTTTTTAATACCTTCCAAGCGTATTTCCTCCTCATCATCTTCATTGACTGGCTGGAGTGAACGGCGGGCACTCGACGGGGGCTCTACGGGGATTAAGACGAAGCGGGCACGCCACGAGCGAAGATTATCCACGGATTGATCGGATTGCTGCTTCTCATGACCAGCGAGAAAATGGTCAACCTTCTCCCAATTGAGTTCCTGACGTTGTGAACCAATCCTGATAGTTTGAGAAACGTACATGTCATCCAGCATCGTTCTAATTGAAGGCCCGTATAATAGGGGTGTTTGCGCCCCAATGCTCGCCTGCGCTGATGGCGCGGGTTCTCGCGAAAAGCATCTTACCTCGATTTTGTTGGGCTCCGCGGTTGAGATTTGGTGTACGACACTGCCTCTGGACATGAAAATCTTGTTGTCGCCTTTAGGAATGTCGCCGTTGGCGAAAAGGTCAAACATGTCAAAGGACTGTGGTCCCATGGCTTTCGCAAGGTTTGGACCTACCACGACCTGAAACCCTTGGGAAAAGCGGAACGCTATCATCTCCCTCAGACGCCAGCCTCGAGGTCTAGAATGCTCAGATATATCATCTTCGTAGAAGTCTATGTGGTACGATGTTTCTCGATAGCCTGCAGTAAGTCGATCCGCCGTAGGAAAATCTTCCGTTGTAAATGGTATAGCGGCTGGAGAACACAGTGACTTCCATTTGAATTTTGAAGTACGTAAAGGACGTGGGAACACATGCTGCCAGCGGCCCAAGCGGCCAGCTAAAGTGATATCTGTCTTGTGTGGATTCGATGGATTGAGTATCGTCAACCAAGGCGCAATGGCACTGCTGGCATACGCTTCTTTCAAATTGTCGTCAGCGCCACCACGAGCGGCCATCTCCGACAAAGATGAGTTCTCCTCTTCAAGTATAGAGCGATCTAGAATCTCAAGTGTCACACGGGATTGGTCCGCGCGAATAGAATCTGTGGTCCGACGAGAGACAGATGTACCAGATTCTCCAGTGATACGAGTCAACATGGGTTTCTTGATCGGAATGGGGCTGGAAGAGTTCTGGAGACCAACGCCAACAGTGAGAGCTGCCTCTTGGCCTACAAGACTACGTTCGTCGGAGCCAATGCTGTTCGCTCTCTGTGGAGGTACGACCGCTTTGCGCGTCGAGGGTTCTCTACCCGGGTCTTTTGTAGCTGTGGCCGGCTGGGTTCCACGACTCAGAAGAGCTGCCGATTTGGCATGTTCAGAAGAGAGCTCAGTGCTCGCGATAGCCTTGGGTGGTACAGCACCGAACCCGCGAAGTCCAAAGCTGATTTGTCTCGAGAGTCTGGCTGGTACTAGGTGGGAGTTGTCAGAGCTTGGATTGGTATTTCGAATACTTGCCCGTTTAGTATACATAGCTTGGGTGGAGTCTCGTTCCTTTGTTTCACGGTCTAAGAACCCTCTTCCAACTAAGCCTTTCTTATCGTATGGGGATAGATAGTGCTCGCTAGGTGAAGATCCGCCGTTTATCGGGCCGAACTTACGGAACTGATATGATTGCGACGTGTGGTACGAAGCTTTTGGTTGCAGATCTTTGTTCAGTGCACCAGAGCTGTGACCTTGATGCTGGAAGATTGCCTCGTCATAGTAATCCATCCACTGAATCGCATATCCCACCTCGCCAGATGCCTCTTCGTCTGTAGACTCCGTGGATATTGACAATCCACGCGCTCGGACGTTTACATGATTAGCGGACTTGCCAGAATGCGTAGGATGAAGACTATCGCTTTGTGGAGCAGTTCGAGATTTTGATGCCGCTTTCCTCCAATTTTTCTTCGTTCGACCTCGCGTGGCCTTCCAAGGCATCGAAAGATAAGGGGTTGAAAGACTACTCGTGGCGTTCTCCATCACACCCATCATCTGTAGCTCATACATCCTGACTCTAGGTACAAAAGCCTTATGTTGATGTTCCACTAATTGAGATCGGCCAGAGGGTTTCCTGGCCTTAATAGCTTGGAGACCGCCCTCATCCGAAGCCAGTACCCAGAACGACACATCAACCCAATGTGGAATGGCGTAAAGCCATTCGCTGGTGATTGACCGAAATGGACTTTTTGTGTGTGGAAAACTACCGCCTTTGGTTACAGACGTGCTAGCTATGGAACCATAATTGTTCGCACTGGCGAGAGTGTCCATAGGATCTTCTTGGGGCCCGTGAGAATCGTGAGATTGCGGCGTTGCTTTCAGTACCTCAAGACGTGGCTCTCGATACTTGAATAGAGGAACAGAGTGCAACGGCATCCTCGAGAGGCAAACTAGATCTATCCCGATCCCGTTCTCGATCAGATTATCAGTAGTCTTGACAAGTAAACTGTAATCTACCTCAAACAAGCCTGTGCCAGGTGTAATAACAGCAATTGATACGCCAGTTTTGACGAGGTCGCGGTCGATGTAGTCAGAAGAGAAATGCGACGATGCAAGGTTGATTGCCTCGAGTATGTTACCTCGTATAGCGGCAGACGGCCGCCCAGCTATAACATAGTCTGGAAGATCCGCAGATGCTGCTGTAAGTCCAGTCCCAAGGGAGAGGTGATCTTGTGGCGCCGGCTTTCGAATGGAGACGTCTCTCAAAAATACCTTGAACTCCTTTTTTAATTGAGAGAGGATATCGGAACATTCGGTACTTGGCATATCGCTAACGACAACGCGGTAAAAGTCTTTGTAAGAGCTGTCTCCCGTGACATGTTTCATACTTGGATCGCTCACATCCCATTCCGGATGCGTAAATCCCCTAGCAAGTCCTCTTTTGTATTCCAGTCTAGTAAAAAGCACAATAGTGACCAGGTGTCTGGCTTTTATATGCTTCCACCGCTTGAACAGCTCAGGTAGAAACCCATTAATGACCTTATTAAACATGATCTCGCCACTGCCATCTGCGTCGAAGTCCCACATTTCCTTTGACATTTGAATGAAGAGTACATAACGGGCAGATTCGCTACGAAATACTGGTTTCGTAGCAGCATTGAAAAATGCAGATCCTACTTTTTGACCTCGAACGAATACAGCCTTCACTAGGGCTTTGATAGTGCCCATGAACACAATTCTTTGCCCTTTGATAACGCACTTGTTCGCTAATTCGGCGACGACTAAACGCCACATGTCCGCTCGAGCAAGGTACTCGTCACGGAAGGTGATCTCTACGTGCGAGGCGTAATAGTCTTGTTGAATTACCTATTACGAGCGAGTCAGTAGGTGATGAAGATTGTCAAGAACAACCTGGCGTATGATCTGACCGCCTACTTACAGTTGAGATCAGGACTTGATTGTGGTTTTTGAGACCGAACGCAATGGCAAATTGAAGAGAGACGGATACCTGGACGATCATTGGTCATACTCAGCGGCAATCTTGGAAGGATCTATGATGGTGACCGACCTCTATACTTGGCTGCTTTGACAGCATTTCAGGGCCCATGCTCTTAACCACGAATATGTTAGTTTTCTCTGGATCGAGCAGAGCATCGTAATTCTGTAAGTTAATCAAGGGTGCAGGGGTGTTTCTGTCTCCTCCTTCAGCTTCACCTGTTGGTTTTGTTCGACTTGTGTCAACGTAAAAGTTCTCAATGGCGCCGCTGTTATGCTTCTCGAAGCCATCCACCGCCACAATCTGCATAATATCACCGGCACGGACGCTTTGGGCTGGAAACAAGGAAGTATTCACCAGTATATCTTCGGTAAAGGAGCTTGCATCGTGGAGGGACAACGAGCACAAACGTCGGAACGGTAATCTGGGTGCCTGTCCTTCCTTTGAAGGCCTTGTAGGTACTTCATCACCACCGGCGGCCTCGGGACCCATGGTACTGCTTGCCTAATCGCGGAGCTTTCTATTCAAACTTGGCACACGTGGCAAATGTGCGAGCTTTACAGCTATCCGCGGGAACGCCGCCCTCTCGCCCGCTCATGATGCTCGATACCAAGATTCATAAGGACGGTGAATTCCAGTGTGGTGATACCTAATTGGAAACAAAGCCATAGCACTGGAGCCTATGGAATATCATTCATTGCATTCGCACTCACCGAATCTCATCAAGCAAATGCTTTACATGCCTGATGTACACAGGTAATGTGGGTAAAGGTGAAGATGGGTACAAGACCTAGTTTGGGTTTGGGTTTGGGTTTGGGGTTTGACGTGGTTGGTGAATCACCTCGATCGCTTTTGGGAGAGGGGGGGGTTTGTTTCTTCGCCGCGTTCTGGATAAGGTATAGCGCAAGAAGTCGAAGCACTTACCTACCTAGGTAAGTGCACTTTACACAGGAAGAAGCGCTTTCGGGGGTCCAATGACGTCACGAAGATCTGATATGTAGAAAGTAGGTACTTTCTAATTGGAGTGGAATCATGAACTGCACTGTTTGCCGCCAGACGATTCATCAAACTATACCACAGTACCACAGTACCACAGTACCTTACTCCGTAGTCTCGTAGGTACTGTGACCTTTCACAGTGGCCAAGATAGTTCCAAGACCTTTTTTACCCCGTGGATTAAAACGCATGTTGTTTCACTACCCAATTGCGGATTACTTGAATTTAAGTCGCCAAGCAGCCAAGGCTCTGTAAACAAAGCCGGTTTATGATAGGAGACGGACGGATGTGAATGATTGCCCCCCCTAATGAAGGATTTAAAGTACGCCAACAAACGGACGTGACAAGTGGCCATCGACTGGATTCAAGACTTTTAATATGCGTGACCTTCGCCCTTCTTTCGAAGAAAACATACAGCACTCATACCACAAGTGACAAACCTCATATCTCATATTCCACATTCTCACGCTTTGCCGCACGGGGCGTCTAACCTTACCTTAAGGTAAGAGAGGCAACGCATCATCACCGCCACACAGTTTTGAACCACAGTACTTATTGTATCAAAGATATCCTAGAGACTCTTCGTAGCACCAAACACGACCTGCATGCCCACCCGACCTTCTACAAAACAACACCGTCGTCAATTCGCCCGGCTGACACACAGCCTGCGTCGTTGCGACTGACCTGCGGCGGCAGCCGCATCCTCCGACAACAGTCTCCAATACTCTCGACTGCGTGGTTGCCTACCGCTGCCTTTTTGTCCACCCCGGGCTACTCGCTGCTCGTAAGGCAACCACATCAAATGCGCGCGTGGTACAAGGCTGACCAAGGGACACTTCGCAGCAGTTACCCATTACTGGCACTCGTCCCCACTCCTTCTCTATCCGCCTCTTCCGGGAATGCGTAAGTAATTGTGGCAGGATTACTTGAATTAAACCTTACATATGTGCACAGATAAAACTCGAACCGCCGCGCGACAAGAGGCGTGGAGAAGTGGTGATATCGATCATCCCAATTACAACCCGTTCGGCAAAATACGATCCCGAAGCTACCAACAGAAGAGTCTTCAGGCGATTGATGAGGAGAATGGCTTACGTCCAAGCAACCGCTCCGAAGCTGCGCTCAAATCCTCCATGGAGCAAGATCGACAGATAGAGAATGAAGAGCAATATCCAGACCAACGACGCGCAGACACAATGCCACCTCTATCAGGAGATGCAGACGCAGCCCCAAGAACGAGAGGTCTAGCTGGGAGCGCAGATCAAAACACGAACAGTCAGGACTCCGAAGCTGGGATTAGTGGCTCTACAGTGCTTCCTGAAGGACAACTGGCTACTGATGGTCGACCTAGGAAGAGGTTCGGTCATTTTTTAAAGCTTACTAAAAAAGATAAGGAGAACAACGAAGCACAAGAAAAAAGAACGTCGAATTCAAAGCAAGACAAAAGCCAATTTGGGTTCATGGGGCAAATCAGGGCAACCCTATTGAATTCATGGATCAACATCTTGTTCCTTATGGTACCAGTTGGCATTGCTGCACACTTTGCGCACTTGAACCCTATTGCGATTTTCGTCATAAATTTCATTGCTATCATTCCTTTGGCAGCCATGCTTAGCTATGCGACTGAGGAGATCGCGTTTCATACGGGAGAAACATTGGGTGGTCTACTTAATGCTACATTCGGGTGAGTTTCAACACCAACTACAATAGTACTTCAGGCTAACCATGTATGAGTAATGCTGTTGAGCTCATCGTTTCCGTCATTGCTTTAGTGCAAGGACAAGTCGACATCGTTCAGGAGTCCCTGATTGGGAGCATGTTATCCAATTTACTCTTGGTGATGGGAATGTGCTTTTTCGGGGGCGGAGTCAATCGCGTTGAGCAGCAGTTTAATATAACCGTGGCACAGACATCTTCCAGCTTGCTGTCTCTAGCTATTGCCAGCTTGATCATACCTGCAGCCTTCCAAGCATGGGCAGCTGGAAACAATCCAGGTAGGTGTCCCAGCGCAGAACTACTCTCGTAGCCAAAGGCCGATTCTAACTTCTACCTACCCATAGGTGTTACAAACGCAACGATAGCCAAGAACATCACCAGTCTCTCGCGAGGAACTGCCGTTCTATTACTTCTTACATACGCAGCATATCTATTTTTCCAGCTCAAATCTCACGCCAGTATGTTCAATACGCCAAGCCCAAAGACCGAAAAGCGATCAGTCACCAAGGGCAAGGTTAAGGCCGCTGACGGTGATGCGGAAAAAGGAATCGTCAACAGTGGTGGTATGAGCTCCACCGTAGGGGGAGGTCCCGCTGCACCTGATGCACAGGAAGCATCGTCTCAGAACTCTGAAGATCCTCCTGAACAGGCACAGTTGAGGCTATGGGTCGCTATTATGACTCTTGGTATATCCACTGCTTTTGTTGGCATTTGCGCCGAGTTTATGACATCTGCTATCAATCTAATTTCCCCTCCGGATGGCTCGGGCACTCTTTCCCGAACCTTTGTTGGACTTATCCTCCTACCTATTGTCGGAAATGCGGCCGAGCACGCGACTGCTGTCACCGTTGCCATCAAGGACAAAATGGATCTGGCTATTGGGGTTGCCATCGGCTCAAGCATGCAGATCGCTCTTCTGGTCATTCCGTTTGCCGTCGTGCTAGGCTGGATATTGGGCAACGAAAACATGAACTTGGCATTCGATGGATTCCAGATTGCAATACTTTTTGTTGCTGTCTTACTGGTCAACTATCTTATTCAAGATGGGAAATCCAATTGGTCAGTATTCATTGCCGGTCTGATGCCCTTCAAGAAGACAGCTGACATGCTACCAGGCTCGAAGGCGTACTTTTGATGACCTTGTATATGATTATCGCTATAGCTGCATGGTTTGTTGGCCCATGTAAATGGATTCGCCCTTTCCCGTCTAACGATCCACAGGTACTACCCATCAAACACAGCCTCAGGAGGTTAAATGTTTCTGCCACACAAAACTCGCGGTTTCTTTTAGATATTGGACTTCCATCGTTGGGAAGTCCGTCCAACTCACAACGACATTTCCTATTTCACGCTACAACATCATTCGTATGCCCCACAGAGCATTTATTACTGGACCGGAATACTCATTTACTGTCCCAAAAAACGCCTGGGTGTAGCAAGACCATCTCCTGCGAGTGGATGAAGGCATCTGCTAGCCTTTGGCGAACGATCTTCTTCAGGGTGCTGCGGTGCAGGTGGTTATTTTATTCTCTGGCATTTCTGGCACTCTACTGCGTGCAATCTACGTTGCAGTCTGCGGTTCATGTACATATTTGTAATTTTCCGCCCGTACTCCTTTACAATCTCGGGTTATCTTTGCATATACGGTCACTTGAAAACAAGAAGAAGAATCAACCTCAATCTTCAAGCTTCCCAGCCTAAGAAGCCGCCTGATACTTCTTGAAGGTGAAGTCATATCATGCTGCTGAAGATCGTGAGAGGTGCAGGGTTGTCGTGAGTTGCGTTGCGGAAAGTGGAAACCACTCATAGCGTAGTTGAATGGAAAGCTGATCGTGTGCCTCAACAGCAAACCACGCTGAGCAGAGGGGACCCATTCTACCTCCGGCAACGCTGACAGACATGGAACTCGATTTTTCCCTCCACAGTTCCACTTCTTATCACAACAGCCCCATGCTAGCAGCTTCACAACACGAATCTACCTTCTCTAATAGCTACGAAACTCGGCCCCCAACCCCTTCGACCGGCCGAACGTACGCATGTGCTGGTCCGGGTACCGGTGGCGGAGGAATTGGTTCTACATATGTACTGTAGAGGACGGGGTTTTTGAAGGGGTGGCAGTGGTAATTCACTGCTGCTGAGACGGACGCTTTGCTGAGTACCACTGTATTTCCGTGTGCTATGGTACCCTTTGCCAACCTTTCCACTGCTAACCTTCGCGATTCTTAGGGTTCTGAAGATTGCTTGACAGATGCACCTCTCTGCTCTTTTGTATTGATTCGTAGAATGCAGTCATGCGGTGACTAATCTACGAGCACCTACTACAACCTCGAGTTATTGAGGACGATCTTTTGGTTCGTGGGTTTTTGACGATCTACCTCCTCCCATCCTTGGCTGCCTTGATCATTATCGTACGTCCAAACTGCGTTATGAGGGCTTCACCGCCTTACATCACGCCGTCTTGGTCAACTTCGTATTGCGTAGCACCGCATTTCGAAGACAGAGATCAGTGCCTGATCCCCGCGCTGCATCAGTAAGCACTCTCGGCGGAAGAGGGCTTTGAAAGGATGGAAGATCTGCGAGTTTTCCATCTGAAAATTTCGCTCTCGTTTTGGTGCATCGTCATCTACAACCTGACTGGTCTAACGCAGCGAGCATACATAATCGCTTCGGCATGTTAGGATGCAATTCTTGGGGAGCTATCTTCTGTCTCTTCTGGCGTACCCTCGACATGCTATCCATCAACAGACAGTCTCTGGCATGCGCTTTGGCTTTGAAATATTCAAACGGATCAGGACATCGCAACCTTTCAACTAAATGGGCGGCAAGATTCACGATTTTTCGTGCACCAACACTCCAACTGCAACACTACCAACTGTTGATCTCTTCCCTTGATGAATTTCCTCGGCCACGCACAGGCTGTATACATTAATGTCGCCTCTGGAAAAGATGGATCACTCTATTTCCAAATTAGACCCAACGTTATACCATTTATTGCATGTCCATCCACTGACGTTAAACCCTTTATCCCACTCCTTGCGTTATCCAACAAGCTATTATACCAAATGGATCTTAAAGGAAACTCTGGACTTCCGACCTCCACCTCCGAAGGATGTACATCCAAGTCTTCGACTACATTCCAGCCTCTTCTAATAGGGCGAAATTGCAATCAACTATGAAGAGAGAGCTTCGGCGTTCTTCTTCCAGTTAACGCACCAATACCTCAAACCTGCACTTAATTCGTGTGTCTCGCATGAAGCCCTGTCACAATTTTGTCCACGGAGAGATATCTTTGGTATACTGCGTTCATGGACTATGCGACAAACCTCTCATTGCACAGTCCTCCATTATTCTTACACTCACCTACTTTTAGACTATCCGGTTTGGTCTATCACAAGAAATTCTCCGTCCAACTACTATATGACATATCTGTCACCGTGCCGCCCTATCAACCTCTCCGAACCCACCCCAGGACATTCGATTGGCTCTATCGAAGGAAACTTTCAAGACGTGTCGTTCAGCTGTCATACGACATACCTGGTATCATCTATCCTTCATCCTCCTTACACCACTCATCTCTATCCCATTTGATTTGGTCTTGATTTGATTTATAAAGAGCAACTCTCGACATACTTCGTTCGATCACCTTTGAAAACGTGACTAACAACCCTTCCTACACTCAATCAGATGTTCCATCTTGCCCAAACATAGAGAACTTTGAAATCCTCTATTCAAACCGCACGTCGTACTGCATAGTCCTTCATCCTTCTTACACTGACCTACCTTCATCATATTCGATTCAGTTTACAAGAGAAACTTTCGATATACCCCATTCGGCTCCCATAAAACGTACCTGGTACGGCCTAGTTCTCCATCCTTCTTACACTCACTTACCTCCATGATACTCACCTTGACCTATCATACTCCGTTCAAATACCATACGACATATCTATCATCGCAAAATCCACACCCTTCTTACCTTCACTCCAGCAGAGTTTCTGGTCTATGAACGGAAACCTTTGACACACTCCGTCTAACTAGCAAGCAACGTACCCCGTATAGCGCAATGCACCGTCCATCTCACTTCCACCCACCTTTAGCATAATTGATTTGTTCTACAAAAAGAAATCTTTGGCCAACTTCGTTCGTCTGCCATAAATCATACCTCGTACGGCAGAATTTCCCATCCTTCTGTCATTTACACAACCTCAGCAGATCTGTCTACAACTCCTGTCTGGACTTGACACCGTTTACCAATTCCTACTCAACTATAACAAAACGACCATCTTACCGCACAATCCTCCATCCTTCTTACCCTACGTACCTTCAGCCTAGGCGTTCAAACTTTCGTTCAAAGTTAACATCGTTTACAAATCCTAAATCCATTCATACCCTTCCGACTTAAGCTAGGGTTTTCTTACTACTCACTTACATACTTCATAGCATTCGCCTCCCCTTAGAAAGAACCCCAATCTTCATCGCTCATTGCTGACATTACCTGCTGCCGCTTTTACCTTTAGTTTCTTGCTTGCAGTCCAGATCAACCTGCATCCTGAACTCACTTTGAGGCAATTCACTCATTCGGGATTTTGAGGTTCACCTCACTTTACCCGTTACTTCACTGATTTCATTTGAAGTAGCCTACCCGCAATGACTTCCGAAGACGGATACTCCGTCGTAGTGTCTCCACATCTCTTTCGCCTCGATGATGACGACGACGAATATGAGGATCTCCTGGGCACACAATTCCCCAATGACAATCCTGATCTTCCCTTGCTGGATCTCGATGAAGATTTCACGCCTAGGGCAGCCGAACCGTCTGCGCAACCACTACGTCGACGGCGCCCGCGGGTCAGTATTCCAGACAACGCTGGGATAATTGACGTAGATAGGTTCGAAATTTGTAGCGGACCTTACAACTTGCCACAAGCTTTTATCAAAGCCGAGGATCGGGATGTTGTCCTTCCCAGTGTCGAAAAACCAGCCACAGTCAAAACAGAGGAACCGAAGACGGATTTCTTGTGGCAAGTGATGCCCGATCAATACATCAATCTCGTCGACGATGATGAGGAGCCGCACATTGGTACCAAGTTGAGTACAATAAAGCAAGAATCCGAAGAAGAGTGGACTTGGACTGGAATGCAACGAGAGGTTATAGAACTTTCAGACTCCGAAGATGAGACCCTTGCCAATGCATTCCCTAAAGCCACCACTGCCGAGCGTCCAAACCAAGTTGAGCTTCCAGATCAATCTGCATTATGCGGACTGACACCGGCGTCGGCACCGAGCGGATCTATGTTACGGTCCAATATCAAGACAAAACGTATCCCTGGAGACCATGATAAACTGCTGCAGATACAAAAGTTGTATGCCGAGAGGGCGCTGGGTAAAGCAGTCATTGCGGGAGCGGGAGGTATATTTAAAGGTCCTCAGGGCTCTGCAGCAACTGCTTCTGCGGCGAAACCTGCAGCAAACATTCCCGAAGACGAATTGGCTTGGATGAACAGCACTGTCGACCCTAATGAGGATGCTGATACAGCTAAAGAATTCGCGGAAAGCAAGGCAAGGTACAACCGCAAAAAACGTGCAGGTAGAAATACTTTCGAAGATGACATTTTCTTTATGAAAGCAGAGAGCGCGGAAAAAGCGAGGTTGAAGAGATTGGAAGATGACTACCACCGGGCCCGCGGCCCAGTCTATGAGTGTGTCCCCTTGCTTCAATGTTACTACTACAACTGATCTTGTACAACAGCGAGGACCTGGAAGAACTATTACCACCAAGCGAAGATGAGCTCTTTGTGCGACAATCACCTCTTCCTCCCCCCTCATTAAAACGCCCACATGCGGCGACTGTGCAGAGTGATAACGAGGATAACGCATTCCTTGTGGGGTCTGATGCGAACGATTCTGATCCGGATGCCTACACGATACGCAAGCCGCAGAGCAAGAAAAAACGCGCCAAAGAGCTGGAGAAGGAGCTGCAGGATAGTATGTTGGCTGGCATAGAATTGGAAATTGGCAAAGATCAAAAGAAAGCCGGACGGAAGGCTAGAGCGACAAAGAAGGATGGCAAGTCCGATAGTCGCAAATCTCGGAAAGGGAAACTTGGAAGCAAGAGTAAAGACAACACCACCAAAGGCAAGAAAGTCAAGGGCAAAGCCAAAACGAAGAAGGCAAGACCGACACAGGAGGGCTATCTGAACAATATAGACAGCCTTTTTACCAGTAACATCTATGACGATGCAAACGCAAACCTGAATCGACCGTCACTGAATGTCTCGAGCACCCTTGTCAAAGAGCAGGCGTTGAAGTCCCTCCTCGCAGGAGTTCCACTTGACGACCTGAACAAAGCCCGAGCGCAGAAGCAACATATCCTTCGGGCGACCAAGACCCTCGGGGCGCGGAAGGTCAAAGCAGACGGTAAAGGCGGCTGGAAGTTCAAGGGAATGACTTCTTCATTATATAACCATCAAGTTCAAGGCGCGGCATGGATGAGAGAACGGGAAACTGGGGATGTTGAACCATTAGGCGGACTTCAAGCCGATGAGATGGGACTAGGAAAAACTGTCATGACGATCGCATGCATGATTTCCAACCCACCAACTCCGGATTCGACTTCCCGATGTACTTTGATTGTCTGTACCCCAGCACTGGTAACCCAGTGGGAGAGTGAGCTTCGAAAGCACTCCGAGCCGGAAGTCTTTCGCAGAATGCTCAAATATCATGGGAAAGAGTTTTCCAGGATTTATGGCAGAAGCGCTGAGGGCGTGATTCAAAACGCAGACGTGGTGTTTACCTCCTACCAAGAAGTCCTCAAATCCTATCCGAGATTCCGACCTCCAAAGGAGATTGTGCTTTCAGAGAAGAAGAGAGAATGGTGGACGGAAGAGTACGAGAAGAACCGTGATATCTTGCACCGAGTTCATTTTCATCGTATTGTGCTTGACGAAGCCCAGATCATCAAGAACCACCTGTCTCAGATCTCTATAGCCTGTAGAGGTCTGATGGGAAAGCATCGTTGGGCGATCTCTGGTACGCCGATTCAGAATCGAGTAGAAGAATTCTTCCCATTCTTCAAGTTCCTCCGCGTTCCACATACAGGAACTGTCGAGGTGTTCAAGGAGAATTTCGCCGATCCGGATAACAGTGACACTACAGACCGTCTGCACTCTTTTCTGAAGCAATTCATGATACGTCGAACACATCGAGACTCTCTTTTCGGGTCGGCACTTGTCGAAATGCCGAAGAATACACAACGTACGATTGAAATTGAATTCAACGAGGTTGAGCGGGCTATTTACGAAGCCGTCAAGACTCGCTATATTCAGAAAATCAACAGGTGAGACAACAAGTTGCTGTTTCTATTCACAATCTGACTAATCTCTTAATCTAGGAACTCCCGTGACGGTGTGCTGGAAAAGTCCTACAGCAATGTCTTGGCCATGCTTCTGCGCCTTCGTCAACTGACAGCTCACCCCTTTATGCTCCAACAAACCATTGAAGACCTTTTTGAACTTGAAGATGTCGACAAATTGTGGACGCTGACCGCCCCAGAAGTTAGCGCAGATGAGAATCCTGCTCGAAATATGCTCATTACCATGAAGAAGATGATTGCCGAAAAAGACAAGCCGGCCGAGCCCGCTCAGAGTCAAACTGAGTCCACCGGCCCTGCTCCGGCCGATGACCCAATTGACGATTCCTCGACCAACGAATCCCGGTCCTTAGTATTCAAATTCCGCCGCTTTCTCCGTGACCTCGCAGAGAGCTCGAAATGGGACGATCTCAAGAATAGGAGCCTCTGCCACAAATGCCGCGATCCTCCCGATGAACCCTGGGTTACCAGCTGCCTTCATGTCTACTGCAGAGAGTGCCTTAACGCTCTCGCCTACGAAGCCGCCAAGCGCGATGAAGAGCAAACTGCATGTTTAGACTGCGGCAGCATTTACATCGAGTCCCGGCCGTGTGACGGGTTAAAAGAATTGCAGATGGATGCCGAAGGCAGGACTTCTCCACGCACTCGCAAAGATCCCGAACAAGACCTCAAATGGATCAATTTCAACGGCTCGATTCTTCCATCTTCGAAAACGGCGGCGGTGCAGGCGCAGATTGAGCTGTGGTTGACGGAGGAGCCGGACAAGAAGATCATCGTCTTCACCCAGTTCCACATGCTGTAAGCTCTCATCGTGTCATGAGTTCTCTGGACTTGAGGACAAGCTAATTGCAAAATTAGCATGAAAGTGCTGGGCCGCCTCTTCCAACAGCGCGGCTGGGCCTTTGTCAACTACCACGGCAAAATGAGCCACGAAGCCCGCGATAACGCCATCACGACGTTCCGCGACGACCGGACCGCGAAGATCATGATCGCCTCCCTCAAATGCGGCGGCGTCGGGCTCAACCTCACCATGGCCTCCCGCGTCATCTGCGTCGACCTGTGGTGGAACAGCAGCGTCGAGCAACAAGCCTTCTGCCGCGTCTTCCGCATCGGCCAGTCCTCCGAAACCTTCATCACCCGCCTCGTCGTCAAGAACAGCGTCGACGAGAAACTGCAGACGCTGCAGGACAGCAAGCGCGAGGCCATTGACGCCGCCATTGATGACGCCAAGATGCTGGATCAGCTGAGCTTGACGGAGCTGATGCGGCTGTTTGGGCCGGTGGGGGTCGGGGAGGATAAGAAGCCGTTTATTCTGGTGGATGAGGGCGGGGAGGATGGGGATGCCGATGGGGGGGCGCCAGCGGTGGAGGGGCTGTGAGCTGCGGGGCGGGAGAGGTAGTAGTGGTTGCGGCGGATCTTGGCTTTTTTCTTTTTCTTGACACATCGTTTCATTCACATCGCTACCCCCTTTCCGCTTTTCTCCTTTCCTCGCTCCCTAGTACTTCCCAGTCAGCAACGAACACGTCGTTCGCACACCGCACTCGCACTTGCCTTTACAACTACACCCACATAGACGGCATTATCCGCCTTATTCTGTATCTTACCAACCAACACCCGCTTACCTTAGCTACTTTATCACAAAATCCAAAACCGTATTCTTATCACGCACATCCCAACCAACACCTTCCCCCCCCCCTAGCTTCCCAGAAACCCCACCAACAAAAAACACCAAACAGGGTTTTTTGCCCGGAGGGAAATAAGTGGCGTGGCTAGGATATAAAGTACCTATGGAGAAGGAGTAAAAGGGAAAAGAAAAAGGGCAGAATGCGATTTCTACAGAAAGACTTTCAGGATAGTCTAATCCCCTTCCTTCCCCTTCCCCTTCCCCACAGCACAGCGCAGCCCCCCCCCCCCAAAAACCACGATCCAAGTATCTCACGTCCGTGCGAACGAAATCTTCCGCTACCTACCTAGTGAAAGAAGTTTTTGGTAAACAAAACGCACCACGACATGCATGCATTCACGGAAAAAGCACCAGGAACTCTTTCTCCGAATTGGGGGTTTTTTGGTTGCGGGATCTTTTGTGTTTTGAAAGAGAAGGGGGGGGGGGGGATGATGGGAAGACTGGGGGTTGAGGGGAGGAGGTTGGTTGGGTGGTGTTTGTGGGACGGGATGGAGATGGATTATGCAATGGTTGTGCTTGTGGCGCTGGTACTGTATCATTGGGGCGATACCTTTGCTATAGCGCTGGAATGGTTAATTCTTCTTGGACGTTAATATACCCACGTTTCATATGTTTCTTCGAGAGTTGACGATCCCATGGTATCATGTCCTTACATCTCCTCAACAGCGCAATTCGGATGCAGCACAAAAACCACTCTCTCCTCCTCCCTCCCGCCAGCGTCTTCGCCATCAAGCCCCTCCCCTCGGATTTGCATGAATATGTTGTCCTGCCCTCCCCAACACCTGTTAGCCCTCACCCCTTATTAAGAGTCCAATCCCCCCCCCCAAAAAGAATGCACATACCTTGACCATCCTCCTCAACACTTTCCCTACGAGCTCCCTCTCTGTCTCCAAACCCTCTTGGGTCAGAATCTCATCTTCCTTCTGCTCCAAATACCAAACGACAAGGTCTTCGCGCTCAACGCCCTCGCCTGTGGTCTGCTCGTCCTCGTTGACGCGGCGCACAAGCAGGTTGAGCATGGCCATGTATTTGTCATAGGTGATTTTTGTCTTGTGGGTTGGAGCGGGGGTACCGTCGTCGTTGTCGTCGGCGGGGGGGTTAGCAGCAGCGTCGTCGGCCATGGGGGAGTCGCCATCCCTCTGGTTCGTGTTCCCACCATTCATGACTTCGGCTTCGTCCTCGTCGACCTCGACGTCGTCTTTTTCGACGCTGATGATGCTCTGTCTTAGCAGGTTGAAAGCCTCTCGCACGAAATTCGGCGTCACGTCGTCGACGCAATTGGCCTTTGCAATCGCCTCGCTCAGCCGGATCATGCTCTCTAACTGCCTGACTGTGATCCGGTAGCTATTTCTGCCAATGCCGCCCTGTGCGTCGTCGGCTCTTAGCTCTTTGTATTTCTCTACCAATAGGGCTTTTGCTTCGGGGGTAAACTCTGGCTTGAAGGTGCGCGCGAATCGGATGTAGCGTTGGAGCTGCTCGGTGCTGAACTCGGGCTCGATGGCGCTGTCGCGGTTCATGTGGATATTGACGATATGTTCGGCGAGATGGCGGTCGACAGACTCGTTGCATTCGTCTAGGATCACGAAGAAGAGGTCAAACCTCGACATGATCGGGGCGCTCATGTTGATGTTGGCGCGAAGTGTGGTTTTGCGATTGTATCGCCCCCCAACGGGATTGGCGGCGGCCAGAATACTTGTACGGGCATTCAAGGTAGCTTGTATTCCAGCTTTGGCAATGGAGATGGTTTGCTGTTCCATGGCTTCATGGATTGCGACTTGATCACCAATGTCCATTTTGTCAAACTCGTCAATGGCACAGATGCCGTTGTCGGCGAGCATGAGCGCACCAGCTTCGATGGTGAACTCGCCAGTCTCTTCGTCTTTGACAACGGCGGCCGTGAGACCGGCTGCGGAGGAGGCTTTGCCAGAGGTGTAGACTGCTCGGGGGAGGAAGGAGCATATGTATCTGTAAGAATGGTTAGAGGTGATGACTTTAGAGCAGAAAAAGATGCTTACTTGAGAAATTGACTCTTGCTTGTGCTGGGATCTCCAACGATACAAATGTTCAGATCGCCTCTTAGCTGCATACCTTCTGGTGTAACTTTACTGACACCTCCCATCAGTTGCAAAAGCAGCCCCTTTTTCACTATCTCGTGGCCATACACCATTGGCGCTAGAGAATTTACAAGTCTTGAGTATATATGATCGCTGTGGACCATGTTCTTCAAGTCATCAATCTCCGAAGCTGTTAGAGATTGCAAGTAGGCATCCTGAGCATGATCTCCAGTGTCCTGAGGATCTATTGTCGCCGTCTGATTTAACGAAGCCAGGATATTCCCAGCTTGACCGTTTAATTGCTGGTTGGCAGCCTGTCCAGGTGTTGAAGTATCAGGAGTAACCATACATGCAAGGAACGCCATCCTGTAGGTCAAGTCTCGGACTCCTAAAGCCTTAAGACCAGTCACTCCACTCCCACCAGCATCTCCACCTCTGGGCGCGTTTCGATTATCTCTGGTAGCCTCCGGTCGTACTCCTGGAAGACTGAGCTGACTAACGTCTGGTACGACGATCAGTGTTCCTGTGAAAACACACTTTTCCCCAGCCTTTGCTCGATCCACAATCTCTCCTCGTAGAATCACGTCCATTGTTCGAGGCATACTTCCAGTGGGAATCTCAGAGCTGTTCTCTTGTATCCTCACCTTTTGCCAATCCACAAATGTGCTCTGTCGAATATCCAAACGCCATCCTTGCCGATTCCCACAGGTCAAATTGGGACATTGTGTGGGTTCTGTGTACCTAAAAGTTTGCTCAACGTTCGAGATTATGGTCCGGCAGCCTTCACAAATGAAAGTAGCCAAGTACAACTCCGGTCGAACTTCTGACGTCCTAGTTGCAGTGCCAGATATGGAAAGTAGTTTGCCTATCGAAGCTGTTCGTAATTGGCGAATTCGAGAAATAAGTGGCAGGTTGTAGAATGCGAGCGTAAACAGCTTGTCCGTCTGCTGATTCGACGTTTTTGCGCCCATTGATTCGGCCTGGCTGACTCCATTGCCCGCAACGGATGAATTGGTCTGAGACGAAGCGCTTGTTGGTTGTCGATGCTCTTTGAAGTACCGTGGCTCATATTTTGCGATGAGATTATGAAGGGCTCGTGTAAGGAACGGAAGGTAGCGATAGTAGTCGTTCGCGATTGCATTGGCTAACGTTTGATTGTGCAATGACATGAGATGTTGGAAATCGACATAGAGGGTGGAGAGGTTGTATATTCGTAGGCCATGTATTTGCGCAATGTAGTATTTGTCGCTGGTCAGGGCACTTGAAGGCGGGGCTCCTGAAGATGTAATGTCCTCGATGAACCTAGAGAGATTAGCATATATGTATGCTTTCGTTTCAGGCTACGAAAAGCGTACTGCTCTAGGAAGTTCTCAAATTCCTCTGCGACCTTCTCACCCACTTTATCCACTACCTTGGGCACCGCCCGCGCCATTGGATCCCGGGGCCGATTTCGGTCGGTGCCTCGAAGTCCGACAACTTCGTCATCAGGGAAGCCTTCCACATCACTAAGTGCTCCATTGCTTTCCGACGGTGGTCCGTAAGGCCGAGGAGACGAGCGTTGTGCGCTGCGCCCGTTTGGCTGTTTTGAAGTGCCGTTTTTGCTGACGGCAGCAGCAAGGTCGAGGTCAGGGTTATCAGAATTTAGGATTGCATCTACTATAGACGACATGTCGGTGATAATTGTCAAGGAAAACGGGAACACAATTGTGGTAGGCTTGGAAGGGCGTCACGGGCGTTGGTAAAGAGTGGAGGAACTATGAGGAACTGTGACGCGTTGGTGAGACGCGTTTACGCGTAAAGTGGTTTCGTGGTTCATCGTCACTTCTTAAGTCACCTCTTCCTCGAATTGAAGCAGTACTATACAAGTCCCTCATCGTTGATATGATCCTTTGTAAAGAACACAAAGAAGAATATTTGAAGGCTTGTAGATTTATACACAAAATAATATTTACAGCATGTTGAATCATCGAATGTACCAAGCCAAAAAAGCAAACGATCGAACCTAACTTACTTCCTCGTAAACGCACTCTTGGTCTCGATCCAATCCCCAAACCCCAGCAATCCCGGCTGCATCTTCCTGCACGCCGCAACATCAGCGCCAAACCCTTCTTCCTGGAACCATTTGAACATGAGCCCCAGATCCTTGATCGCCCAAAGTCCGAAACTCGCCAATGTCCCAAACGTTGTCGGCATGTAGTTACCCACTTTACTTTTGAATATTAGATTCGCCTGCTCGTACGTCAGCTCGTCGCTGGCGATGCTGAATCCTTTATTCCTGTGCTCTTCTGGTCGGAGGAACGCTTGAGCGGCGAAGACGCCGCAGTCATGGCTGGAGATTAGCTGAAGCGGTTTGGAGTTGCCGAGTGTGATTTTCCACGCCGTGGTGAACATCTTGCCGACGAAGTTGGGGGTGAGATTATCCATAAAGGCGACGGGGCGGAAGATGGTCCAGGCCATGTTGTCGCCTGCCTGCGCGGCTTGCGTTTGCAGGTGGTGCTCGATGTTGAATTTACTGATGAAGTGGGGGACGTTGGTCGGGGCAGTCTGGGATTTCTCGCCGCCTCTGTCGGCGGAGGTGAAGACAAACTGCTCAACGCCTGATGCTACGGCAGCATCGACTAGATCCTTTCCTTGGCGCTCTTCGCTACCGCCGGCAGGGGTGGTGACGCCAAATACGCCCCATATTTTTGAGGTTTGGACTGCTTTTGTGGCGGCACTGAACATGGCGGGGCAGTCGTCGAGGTTGCCTTGGACGACTTTGATATTGGGAGCCCGTTTTGAGAGCGAGGTTGCTGTCGAGGAGGTGGCGTTGCGGGTGACTGCAAGGATGGTGAAGCTTGAGGCTTGGGGAGATGCGAGCAGGGCTTCGATGCAAGCGCGGCCTTGCTTGCCAGTTGCGCCAGTGATGAGGAGGGTTTTGGACATTTTAGTGAGCTGCAAAGAGGATGAGTGACAGCTAATATGGGAATCCTGCAGAGCTAGTTGTTAGGCCTGTTAGTAATACTGGATAACAATGTTAAGTTCGAGGTTGGAATTTTGTGGACATCCTCTATATATACATGCGTCGAACACTCCGTACTGCGGTGGAACAAGGCTGAAGCCATGCCGAAGAGATAGGCCCAGCATGGTCCTGCTCTGTTCGTGATTCGTACAATCACTTTCTGTGGCGTTGTGAGGCATCGTATAGTTGAAATTGTGATGATGAGAGACGAATCTCAAGGGAGTCGGACGACCCTCAACGGACGGACCAACCGCTGGTTTGGTCCGGAGCGCTGAATACCCTTTTCCCAATTGAGCAAGACTTCTTCCAGATTTTCCGTCTCCCAAGAGCCATGACGACTTACGCCGCATCACAGCGCTCTAGTCCTACCATGTTACACTTAGATTATCTTTTTCGCGAAGAAGATTGACAGTGCCAAAATGGAAACGAAGTGAACAACTCTTGACTGCAGAGATGCCAACAGCTGTAGAACACCGGACGGTTGCACCATCTTCGTCCAGATATGGAAGTAGAGATTGAAGAGTTATTTCCTACCATCTGTTCGGTTATGAGTAGATCGTTAGGAATACTGGGGGGAGCGTTCAGATAACATCTTCCTACGGGCTCTTCAGCTGAAAGCCTTCTGTCTTTAATTATGTTATTTCTGCGTCTTTTTTTAATATGCCCCCAGAGGATCCATCTTGGCTCTAGGTTGTTGTACTTGCAAGCTATCTCTAATGTCTACTCCTGATGATGGCCGATTCAGCGTCCTCAGAGATCCATTTTATTGTTTTTCACGTACTGAGCAGTGCTCTATCCACATATCTTTAGTCATGTTGAATATCAATCTTGGTTACGTTTCTATACAGCTTAAACCAGTTCCCGACTACATTTACAGACAAGAGGGAATTCTTATCCAGAGAGGCATTTTTGATGCAATTGCCACAAGCCTTTGGCTTGAGGCCTGAACCTGAAGCCCTAAATCTTTGTTTCTTCTACTATGCTTGTGGGAGCTTGGAGGACTAAAATCATTAACAGTATGGTAGTAACCTATCAGTAACAGAAGGATTGGACTCACGACCGCCTCTTCCTTTTTTAGGAACTGACGTCATTCATCTGCTCGTCATGACCTCATGGATGCTTACAGTGCACACCAAATGTTTCGACCACGAGTTACGTTGATTTAAAAATTCGTGTTTAAAAACTTTTCCAATTACCTGTGAATTGTTGTCCTATTCAATCTTAATCACCCCGTTGTCTGAAAACACCATATCTGAGACCTTGCGCAAACCCATCATGGCTCATCTAATTACAGGGAACAAATTCGATCCGAACAAAGACATTCCAGATCTGAGTGGGAAGGTAGCACAGCTTATCCATATGCTATTGCCCTCTTAGCTTACTTGCACACCCACAGGTCTTCATCGTCACCGGTGGCACAGCGGGCATTGGTTTCGGCATCACAGCCCACATTTTGCAGCACAATGCGGCTAAAATCTACCTGCTCTCGCAGAAGGAGGAGCATGCTGACGAAGCTACGGAAGAGCTAAAGAAGTACGGCGACCCCAGCAGAGTGGAGTGGGTTCGCTGCGATCTGAAGAGCTTGAAGCAAACGGATGAAGCCGCAAAGCAATTGGCGAGTCTACAGCAGATCGATGCAGTCAGTCTGCCCGATGTTCTTGGTTGGGAGGTTTGACTGACTGATATAGTTGATCTGTAATGCTGGAGAGGGAGTTGGAAAGTACAATGAGACCGTAGACGGACTCGGTAAGCTGACAAACTGGATATCAGAAGATTTGACTAACACCATTTGCACTGAACCAGACTCTCATTTCCAAGTCAACTACCTCTCGCAGTTTCATCTTACTATGGTGCTGCTGCCCATCCTCCAAAAGACACCCAACTCCCGCCTCGTTCTGCAGTCTTCGGACCTACACCGTTCCCCCCTCTCGAATACACACTTTGCTTCTGTCTCAGAAATAAACACCGACATTGGTCCCAATTCGCTTTACTCCCGCTCCAAGCTCGCTCAGATTCTCATCATACGGGCCATGGCACGTCGCATGCACAACAACGAGCCAAGTTTCCAGAGTCCCAAGGCCACCGGGCCCTGGATCAACGCTGTGCATCCGGGGGGTGTAAGTACGGACCAACAAGAACAAGCCGTTGATGCCTACGGGACCATAGCGAAGATTGGAGTAAAAGCCGTAAGGCCGTTCATGAAGGACCCCGTGGATGAAGGGTGTAGGCCTGCTTTGTTTGCGGCGACGAGCGAAGATGTGGTCAAGGATGGCATCCAGGGACAATATGTGAATCCTTCTTCCCATGTTGTTTGTCTTGCACCTTGCTGACCATTTTGATAGATCATTCCAGATCGCAAAGTCACTGATCCATCGCAACAAGCAAGAGATGACGAGCTGGGAGAGAATTTGTGGCGGCTGAGCATGCACATATTACAGGAGAAGCTTGGCAGCCTTCCTTACGCAAACCAATCGTGAACCGTAGAAAATTATTGCTTGGGGTTGGGTTCGCAGTAGCATTGTGGCGAGGCCTGCCAGGCTTTAGCACCGGTAGCTCTGCTTTGTAGAAAAGCTGCCACGAATAATTCCACGATAGGCATATTCGCAAGCTTCACTTGACAATAGATACGACCACTAATCCATTAATCGATAACAACAAAGCTTGGCGCCAACGTGGACAATTTTCAGCATCGAACAGACAACAACCTTCAAACGTTGTTACGTTTCTCCGATTCTAGATCTCAGCCATGCAGGCAAAGAGAGTGAGAGTTTCCAATAGAATAATGGCCGCCCGGCAAACACGCGAAGCCACCTGAGGCTGAAGAGGTGAAGGTGAGAGCGTCAACGACGCGTCTTTGCGTCTGCGGAGCTGAAACATACGTGTATGTGGCGCGATGGTTACAGTCCCGAAAGTGACGAGGGTAGCCGATGGCGATCGCAAGGCAATTGCATCCAGCTGGCCATGGATGATGGACCCTTCCCGCCGAATAGCGTCATCGTATCAGAACCCTGATTTAAAACATCCGATGAGACGGGGGGGTGTTCTAGGCGCTTGTGGCTGCGAGGTGAGACTCAGGCCAATCAATATATCCAATATAGAATATAGTAGTATGAGGGAGTGCAGTGCAGTCGCGTATTCTACATGCTGTGGCGTTCTGTTGTACTGTATTCCGTCCAGATGTTTTGAATGGGTGCGGAGTACTCCGTACGTCGCACAAAGAGATCCATCATGCACTCTAACAATCACCTAGGAGTGAAGTCATTAAATCTTGATTCCCCCCGTCGTGGTAGCATAATATTACGCTTCATCTCCTTTAATTGATTGATTGATTGAGCTTCAGTGGATACACGCTGGAATTGTCCGCTTGGCGTTATTCTATTGGCAAATTCCGTTCAAACTTGGAAGTAGCGTGACTACCCCGATCGTCACCCCCAATCTAAACATCAACAATAAACTCCAATTCCACATTTACATTCAGTCCGGCTGTCCAGGAGACCAAGCTTCATTCCTCACCCATCGTCGCACTCTTATACATCTTATCTGGTCAATCTCCCTGGAAACTCGCTCCGCCGTGAGCTTCGACGTCACAGTCCGCAACCATGTCCACCGGCCAGACAGACTCCTCAACTGGGAAATCCGCCTCGCTCTCCGCATTTGTATCGACTTTGCTTCCGGTCTTGTTGGTGGCTGTGCTTTATTTTGTGATCTTTCTCGTGTTACGCCCGAAGTTCCTGCGCAATTATGCCCCCAGGAGTTTCTTGGGCGCTCTTGGTCCACAGTAAGTCCAATGTCAATGCCAGGAAGAGATAAAGTAGCACTGACGGGCCTTCCCTTGCAGAGAACGCTCACCTGATTTACCGAAAGGACTGTTCAATTGGTTTGGTGCCTTTAACAAAATACCTGACAGCTATGTCCTCAACCACCACTCGCTCGATGCCTTCCTCCTCTTGCGATATCTCAAGATTGCCTCGGCCATGACCTTTGTCGGTTGTTGCATGACTTTCCCTGTCTTGTTTCCAGTCAACATAACAGGTCATGGAGGGGGCCAACAGTTTGATATGTTGAGCTTCAGTAACATTGTCGACAAGAACCGGTATTATGCACATACTTTTGTTGCATGGATCTATCTTGGTAATTATGGTTCCTTCGAGCTGTAACATGGCGAATAACGTGCTTACATGATCCCAGGATTCATCTTCTACATGGTTATGCGTGAAAGTATCTACTACGTCAACTTACGTCAAGCCTACCTTCTCTCGCCGCTATATGCCAGTCGAATGTCTTCGAGAACAGTACTCTTTACCTCCGTGCCGGCTGCATATCTTAACGAGGCAAAGCTGCGCCGTATGTTCGGCAAGCAGGTGAAGAATCTTTGGATCGCCAACGATTGCGAGGAAATTGAAAATCTCGTGGAAGAACGTGACAAGGTTGCCTTCAAGCTTGAAGCAGCAGAGACGAAACTTGTCAAACTTGCAAATGCGGCACGTCTCAAGTCTGTCAAGAAAGGAGGAGCACATGAAGAAGGGCATTCCGCAAACGTAGACGGAGAACCTGGATCGGCTGCAGCTCGTTGGCTCAAACCCAAAGACCGACCTACTCACCGTCTCAAGCCTATTATTGGCAAGAAAGTCGATACCATCAATTGGTGTAGATCAGAACTCGAGCGTATCATTCCCAAAGTCGATGCTCTTCAAACGAAGTACCGGGCCGGCGAGGCAAAATTCGTAAACTCTGTCTTTGTCGAATTCTACAGCCAGTCGGAAGCACAGGCGGCATACCAGAGTCTAAGTCATCATCAAGCTCTACACATGTCTCCCCGCTTCATCGGAATTAATCCCGAAGAAGTCATCTGGAAAAATCTGAAAATCAACTGGGCCTCCCGAGTCGTCAGGAACATTGCAACCACCGCATTCGTAACAGCGCTCATTGTCTTTTGGTCCATACCTGTGGCTATTGTCGGTGTCCTTTCTAACATCAAAGCCCTGGAGGCCACCCCAGGTTTGACATGGTTGAAATTCCTCAACAAGATTCCCTCGGTCATTATGGGACTTGTCGAAGGCCTGCTCCCTGCAATTCTTCTTGCCGTGTTGATGTCCCTACTTCCCATAATCTTGAGGATGATGGCGAAGTTCAGTGGTTGCCCATCTCGGTCAGCCGTTGAGTTACGGACCCAGGGTTTCTATTTCTGGTTCCAGGTTATCCAAGTCTTCCTCATAACTACTGCAACTTCGTCGGCCGCTGCATCATTCCAAAGCATATTCAAGCACCCGGTCCAAGCTCCCAACCTACTAGCTACGGACCTTCCCAAAGCTTCTAATTTCTACATTTCATATTTCGTTCTTCAGGGTTTAACCATCAGTTCCGGTGCATTGGTGCAAATAGTCGGAGTGATTCTATTCAAGCTGTTAGGAAAGTTCCTGGATACGACACCAAGGAAGATGTACAAGAGATGGTCTACCCTCTCTGGATTGGGCTGGGGCACCGTGCTACCGATCTACACCAACTTGACGGTCATTGGTAAGTCGAATCAAAAAACTGTATGATTCTATTCTAACTCTATCAACAGCCATCACTTACTCAATTATTGCACCCCTGGTTCTTGGGTTCGCAACAATCGGTCTCTATCTGATCTACCTGGCGTATCGCTACAACTTAATATTCGTCTACAACGCCCAAATTGATACCAAAGGTCTCATTTACCCCAAGGCCTTGCAGCAAACCACCGTTGGTGTCTACCTTGCCATCGTCTGTCTGATAGGCCTATTCGGTATTAGAACAGCCATCGGGCCACTAATCCTGATGATTGTCTTTCTTATCTTCTGCATATTATTCCACTTATCACTCAACTCTGCCCTCGACCCATTGCTCAAGTATCTTCCAAAGTCCTTGGAGGCAGAGGAGGAATCCCTTCTGGCTATTGAAGATGGTAGAGCAAACGGTGATACAATGGGGCACGAAAAGAACAACCACCTTGGTCGCAACGGCGATTCATCTTCTACTGCCGCCAAGGGTTTACCGGCTGCCCCCCATAAAAAACCCAACTTCATTACCAAATGGCTTCACCCAGAGATATACACCGACTATGAAACTCTGCGTCGCCTTGTGCCACGCGGATTTGCAGAGATTGTCTACAACCCTATCACCGAGCGTGACGCTTACTACCACCCTGCCATAGCCTCTCCTACACCAATTTTGTGGATCCCGAGAGATAGCATGGGAGTTAGCAGGCAAGAATGTAGGCACAGCAGCAATGTCATTCCGATGACTGACGAGTCTGCAAGTTTTGATGAGAAGAACAAGTTGTTGTGGGATCATGAAGAGGGACGCCCGCCGGTTTATCAGGAGAAGGTCTACTATTAGATACTGCTCCCTGGATGCAGTTGCGGCGTTTACAGCATTTGCGTACGCTTAATCACTCTCGTTTCGATTATTACGGAATTTCCTCACAGCAAGCTTCGCGAAATCGCCTGGTGGAATACGGTTTTCTACAGTGGATAGGAGCAATGAGCGTCTAACATGATACCACATTTCCTAACTTGAACGTTTTCCTTTCTACAAGCTTTTACTTGAGAACCGAGCAATAATAAAACCTATCATGCTTTGGGCTGCTGGCCATGCAGATGATGCTAATGAAGCTCGTGTTATGAATGTTGAGAAAACTCGGCGGGAGTCCTCGATACTGTCGTTATGCTAGTACCCCAAATCTGATAAGATCCACTGCGATAGGTGTCACGCCCCAATAGTCACTGAGAATCTTTAGTTTTGTGTTGTTGACATGATAACGTTTTCTTTCATATAAAGTATGTCAACATCTCGTTTGTAGGTCATCTGGTCCAAACACATCCGTGAACATTTGGACCAGATAATCAGACATTTTGACAACTTATCAGGACCTGTCACACTATCTTCAAGCTGGGTCGCTGGCAGAGATTTTCAAAAATACGCTGCCAGAATTTCTCATTGCTCCGAGCGAGTCTCTAGGCCGTTATCCGAATCACATCATGTCGCCTTCCGGGAAACAAGCTGGAACTTCAAGTCTGCATCACTGTGATATTTTCTTTGATGAATCAAGGAGCACAGCACTGAATGAGACACAATTTCCCTTTCTGAGACTCCCTCCAGAGATCCGCAATCAGATCTATCGACTTCTCCTCGTCACCAAACATGTTGTGAAACGCCGCGCTAATTCAGCTCATCACAGTCGCCTCGCTGAAAGCGAACCAATGTTGCATCCTGTGTTACCGCAACATCTTGTAACCGGAGAGGTACGAAGCCACAGCCACTGGGAATACACACTGAAATTCGATCTTTCGATACTTCGGGTCAATTGCCAGATTCATGAAGAAGCATCGGGCATATTTCAAGGCGAGAACAGCTGGGTTATCGTGTGTGCTAACAAAAATCGCTTTGGACAAGACTTGAAAGATCATGGGTACGGCGTTGTATATTGTGAATCCGCAGGGGCGGCTCGATCAATCCACCGTATGGTCAAGCACCCAGTCATGAAGCTTTCCATAGTTTTTGCTGGTTCTTACACGCCTGAGGTCAAGGACACATTCATCATGACTACGGCGGGTATCAGCCAGCTGCCCCGGGCACTATGGACATTACAGGATTCACACCTCGTGAAGCTTTTCTACGATTCCTCTCCAGACTTTGCCCGGTATCCGGCCGCCGCCAAGAAAGTCGTCCGGGCCTTTTCTCAGCTTTGGAGACCCAGCATTGAACATTTTAAAGTCCCAAAGGACCACCGTGACCCCGATGGCGGGATTCTTTTACCCAACGCACTTCATGAGCTGGACCCCATCGAATTAGCAGTCCCAGCGCAATTAAAGCGAGCTCATCATGTCATTCGAGACTACTGTCGTGAGCGCAGGTTTACTAAAGCAGCACTTCACGGCGAGATAGCACTGGCGTTTGTAGCCGACTGTTACAAAGTATACGGACAACGGATGCATTACAGCTTCCAGGGCGTGCGCAGCATGGCCGAAACAATCGTCTGGATAGCAATGAGCCTTGCCGAGATCGAATTTGCCCTCAAGAACTTTACAGCCGTCGATAGGTACTGCTCGTACACGCTCCGCATGACCAACCTCCACTTCCTTCCTCGACCCATACTGGTTGTACGCTTGCGCGACCGCGACATTGCGAGAACGCTTCTCCTTCGTGGTCAATCGCGCGTGAAGTTGGGAGAGCGCATCACTGGAATGCACGACTTTTGCTCTGCCGAGCGATTGATGGCTGGCGATGCGGGCTTTAGGCAAGACGTGAGGGCTCTCGTGACGAAATACTGGGCGCATGCTCCAGCGGAATTGCAGCTGCTTCGGAATTTGCGGATTGGGGAGGGGATGGTACATGGGATGGGTCAAGGAAAGGAAGATGAAGGAACTATGGCAGAAGGGTGAGGATGTTGGGGGGGGGGGGGGGGGGGGGGGTTTAAAAACAAAAAAAAAATTTAATAAAAAGG
>JAABUT010000260.1_pt1 | contig 97734 bp, 85 predicted proteins | sample 5559281 | NCBI WGS metagenome assembly JAABUT01 (sample SAMN10711880, study PRJNA513359) | rock metagenome | isolation source: Antarctica rocks | place: Antarctica: Victoria Land, Ricker Hills nord | collected 2016-01-04 | reverse complement strand
TGGAAACAATATAAATTATAAATAATTGAAAATCAATATATTATGAAAAATTAGGTTATTGTAGGTAAATACAAAAATTATCCATGAAAATTTCTAATCGAAATTTAAAGAGTTTTTAGAAGTTCCCTAAATTATAAATAAATGCTTTCAATTTTCATTCCAATGTTATTGACAGTTGTAAATACAACGGCCTTAATAATTGTCCAACAAAATGGCAACAACGCAAACAGGTCGACCTTTTAAGTCAGCCTGTTTTCTTATTTTAAATTATTACATTTAATTTTTCAAAAACGTAAGTTAATCCTTTAAACCTAGGTATTTCTTCACTTCCGCATAATTGTTCCAATTGATGCCGTTAGGCTTACGTCCGGCAGCAGTACCACCTGGAATAAGAATATATCTGTATTGCAAATATTTTTTACCATCACTTGGATCAGTATATGTGCTTGCATCAAGATTAGCATTTAATAAAATTGTTCCTGTTGAAAAATAGGGATTTATTAAAATACCTGATGGAGTAGTGTATGGTAAGGCTGCAATAAAAGCTGAATCAGGGTTATATAAATTCAAGTATACTTTAACCTCACCTTTATTTAAGATAGAATCTACTAATTGCGCAGCAGGAATGTCAGCACTGTAGCCGAGCGTATCTACTCTTCCGGTAGTAGTGTTCGTAGCGGTATCAGGATGAAAAGCGACATCTATCCATGCAGAATAAATAACATTAGCCGTTCCGGGATTTCCCTGGGCACCCTGGGTACCTGCGGCACCTGCTGCCCCGGCGGTACCTGCTGGTCCTTGTGGTCCTGCCGCGCCTGCTGGTCCTGCAGGGCCTTGTTTGCTGCACGAAGCAAAGAATAGCGGGAGTACTAATAATAAATAAAGAGATTTACTAAAATTAAATTTCATAAAGTGTCGTTTTTAATTGTTTTTTTAAGTGCTATAATTAATTTGTAATTTAATGTTTTATTTTTAAAATAATTCATTTTAATGATATTCATTGCCAGCTTATCCACGATTTTTCATCGAAGGCACTTACCATGTCATAACTATGTTCTCCCGTTTGCACTATATACCAGCCAGACGGATCAGAAAATTTGCTTTTGATATTATTAAAAACAGTAGTTTGACTTGAAGGAATTGTTCCAAAAGTGCCATATAAGTTATAAATTATCCGACCATTAGCAGTAAAAGTTGGAGGCAGATAAACAGCGCCATATGGTAATGAGTTGTTTACAACAGGTGCAAGTGCATCATAATTTACTCCGTTAGAGGTTCCCGCCTTCGGTTTATAGTATAGAAAATAGTATCCCGGGATAGAAGATAAGTTATACGCATCATCAACTCCGTTAACATGAAAGCCATTTATTGAAATCCAATATGAATTATTGTTTGTAGCTGCTGAATTCCACCATCTTCGTGGTGCGTTTACATCAACTTTTGAAGGAACGATAACATTGCTGATAGTAGCCGCAGCGTTGTTTACCGTACAACTAATAGTTTGATTTGAAGGATTATAACTGATATTACTTATCCCGGTGATATTTTGGTTTCCGGCAACTATGGGTTTTGTAAAGGCTATACCGCCAAAAGTCATGTAATACTTTGTGGTCAGAAGTGTATCTAAAAGATTTCCTGTGGCGTCAGGTATTGAAATGGATCTGGCAGAAGGATCAATGTGCAGATCAATTGTTCCGGAGCTGGTTGTTAACCTTTTGTAATAGGTTAAAAGCTTATTTAATAAAAAACCTTGTGCCAACTGACCATTCATAAATCCTGCAGCTTCTTCAGAGGTGGCTTTTACCAGTGTTGCTTTACTGCCATTAAACCTGCCCACAAGGTTAATGGTATCAGCAGAACTTGAATCAAAATAAAACTCAAAGTCTGATTGCAATCCTGCACCGACTGCTCCTCCGTTTACATTTGGATTGGGATCGGCCAGCACATGTAAATAAGAATAGGTATCAAATAAAAGACTTGGCTGCTGCAAAGCTTTCAGGCGGTAACTGCTTTCTTTAGGAGTGGCTGCAGAAACAGAATCAAAACTGGATAACATAACAACCCTGTTGGAGTCATTGAATTTGAAATAAAAACTATACACACCGCCACTTTTTGGATACACAAATCCTTTCCAGCCGTCTGTTGCAGCGGTTAGCCGGGTTTGATAAGTTGCAAGCGCTTCATTAAGACGTTCGTCAGGTGATTTATTGAATAAGTGACTATCATCTTTCCTGCATGACGAAAACAATGCAGCTATTGAAAGAAAATAAAGAAAAAGTTTTTTCATGCTTACCTATTTGCTATTAGTGATGCTTGCTGGCTTTGTGTTATTTTATCAATGATTCCACTGTTGAGTGCACCCGCGCCTGGAGGCTATAGAAATTTATATTATATACCTGCTTATAATAATTTACGACTATTGACTCTTTAGCCCGTAACCTTGCAATTGCCTGCGCCTGGGTAGTGCCACGGTTAGTTATACCCGGAGGGATAGAAGCGATCATACTTTCAAAACCGGCTCTGCCATTTACCAGCATTAAAGAAATAGTTTCGACAAAATCCTCATCACTGTTATCCATTGCGTAGGCAGATACAAAGCCATCGCTCAACGCCTCCTGGTCAGTATAATCTGTCCAGTTTGAAGTAAGTAAATTTGCATTTAAATTTTTAAAATCCTGCGGATATAAAACATTTTGATGGAGAATATGACCAAACTCATGATGAATAGTGTGAAACATTTCTTTGATCCAAAAAGAATCAGCAGGGTTATAATCGGGCATTCCTTTTACTTTGGAATAATTTATTGCAAGTAAAACAATTTTTCTCCCGCCTTCGGCAACACCTAATTTTATAGCTCCATTTTGTTCAAAGGCCGGACTGCCGATCATATAAAAAAATTTTGGCGCAAGCTTTTTGAAAAAAGGCAAACCAGCTTCATCAATATAAGTATTTATCCATACTTTTTTTACCGCACTTAATATCGGAATAATATATTCTTCTTTCGGCGGAACCAAAGTTTTGGTAATATCAGCCAAATCCTCAAACTGATCCCATTTATACTTAATAGCAATATTGTAGGGAAGCGTAAGCGAATCATAAATCCATTGATCTATCGGACCTTTTGCCCATGTATCACCGCCAAGACCATTAATATTCTGAGCATCGGCAGGATTAAAATCTTCTTTTTTGCAGGCAGTAAATAAACCAGCCGCAATAAAAAAGAGTAATATATTTATTGCTTTCATAATTAAAGCTTTTTACCTGTTTAAATCAGTAATACCTGAAAGTTTTACTGCATCAGGCAGTTTTAGTTGTCTTCGTTTATCTGTTGCATCTATAGTTATTGATCCTATGGCCGCACCACCACTTCCTGCAAAAATATGTGTGATGGGGATGTTGTATCTTAATACATCAAACCATCTCATGCCTTCATGTATAAATTCAGCGCGTTTTAATTCGAGTATAAAACTTACGAGTGCCTGCTGTATATTCAGTCTGTTATTATAATGAGACAACATTTTAGCCTGGGTAACCTGGTTATTAACAGGCAGACTTCCCGGGGTAATACCTGTCAATCTTGTGCTCATGTACAGGTTAAGATCGTTGATGGCAGCATCATAATTACCTAAATATGCATTTGCTTCTGCTTTATTAAAAAGCACTTCTTCTACTGTAAACAGACTTACCGTTCCATACGGAAGTCCCGTATTGCCTCCGGGAATTGTAGATGCAAAATCAGTATAATTAAATTTTGGTATTGCAGGATTGGTTTGAGAGCCAACATAGGCGCTTACAAAAGACCAGTCACCTCCTGTGACCTGAAGCGGTGTTTGAAGAATTACACGGAGTATAAACGGAGTTAACCCATAACGATATGTGGCAAACCTGTTTCCGTAATTATAAATTGTGCTGCAGGTAACCAATAACAAGTTTGCCGGCTCCGATGTTTTCTGGTACTGAACAGGCAGGTTATTTAAACCGTAAGTCTGGTAAGCAGTATTCCACTTCCTGAGATTCGGCAAAAAATCAGGAACAGCCAGAGCTGCATAATTTACCGCATTCTGATAATCTTTTTTATACAAATAAAACCTTGCGGCAAAAGCATACGCAGCAGACACATTGAAATGGTACCGGGGAATAGTATAAGAGGCATCGTTTATCAATGGCAATCCGCTTAAAAGATCCTTTTCTATCATATCATATACGTAAGCTACTGTTTTGCGGTCATATTGTTTTATTACTATTGTTTCCGGTTCGGTTACATAAGGAATGCCCGGATTTGAAGAAGCTGTAGCTGCATCATAAGGCTTACTATACAACGTTACCAGCATAAAATGAGCATATGCTCTTGCAACAAGCGCTTCTCCTTTTTGTTGCGTGTAAGCAGCAGGATCGGGTGCATTGTTACATGCCTGTAAAGCTTCGTTGGCTGCAGCTATTGCGGCGTAGCAGGCATTCCAGTAATTATCAGGGGAATCCTGGTCAATAGAATGAACATCCTGGAAATAATAAGGATCACGATTGGTGACTTCTGCATCTCCCGCGCCTTTATCCCCCGCATTATCAGACATGGCTTCATTGAAAGCCATATAACTGGCCAAAGGATAAGCGCTTCCCAATAATTGAGATACCTTTTTAGGATCAGTTAACTTTGCTCTGTTATCAGGTTCCTTTTCAAGGTATTTATTACAGCTTTGCAGAACTAATAAAAGACCAACTGTTACAAAAAGCAATATTTTATCCACAACTTTTCTCATATTATAATCCTGCTTTTAAAGATAGTGTGACTTGTTTTTGAATGGGTTGCGCTACTCCGCCTGCATTAAAAAATTCCGGGTCCTGTCCCTGTAGTTTTTTATCAGAATATATCAGCCATGGATTAATTGCCGCTATAGTAACCGAAAAATTCTTCAGGAAATTTGTTTTTTGCAGAAGAGCTACGGGAAACTGGTATGACAAAGACACACTTTTAAGTCGTATAAAATCACCTTTTGCAACTCTTGCTGTCGAATAATTATAATTATTGTAGGGGTAGTTGTAGTCGGTAGCACCCAAAAGCGCATTCTGGTAAGCATCCATGATAGATGGAATATTTGTAGTTTTTTCATCACCGGGCATTACCCAGCGGTCATAAAACTCTTTTGGCGTGGCATCGAGCTCTGTATAATTATTTTTGAATGCAGGATATAGCCTGATCTTATTACCGGCCTGGTAGGTAAGAAAGATATTTAAAGAAAACGCTTTATAGTTAAAGGTATTATTGAACCCTCCTGTGATCTTTGGATCGACCTGGCCTTCAAACGTAAGATTTTGAACGCTGTCTGATTGAAGAAATACTGCAGAAGATACTTTACCTGCCTCGTTGTAAAACTCAGGAATGCCGGTAATATGGTTAAGACCTGAATATTTAATAGAAAATAAACTATTAACGGGATATCCCTGCAGGTTTCCGCCTTCAGCTTTTACCAGATCAAAGATTTGGGGTAAATTTCTTGCGTTTGTAATTAGTGTTGTATTATATCCAAATGTAAGATTTGTTCTCCAGCCCCAGTTCCTGGCTTTAACGATCTGGCTGCCTAATAACAACTCCACCCCATGCGATTTCAGATCCGCATAATTGGCAGCTTTATCCACCTCGCCACCGATTCCACCCGTTCTGATCAGGCTGATCAAATCAAAACTTTTTCTTTGATACCAGTCAAAACTCATATTAATTCGATTATTGAAAAGGGCTAAATCAACACCTAAATTCGCAGTATAGTTTTTTTCCCAGGTAAGATCTGTGTTTGCAAGGTTTGCAATAGAGATTATAGTTTCGATATCCGTTAAATATGGCCTGTGAATATTAAGATTTCTCAATACGATATTTGAGTTTGTTGCAGGTCCGAGGCTTGCAGTCAGTCCATAGCTTGCTCTCAATTTTAAATAATCAACTGCTTTTACACTTTTTATAAAATCTTCTTCATCTACATTCCATGCTCCTCCAAAGCTCCAGGTTGGCAACCAGCGTGCTGTTCGCGAAGAACCTAACTGGTTTGAGCCATCATAACGAACAGTGCCGTAAAAATTATATTTTTTGTTGTAGGTATATTGCGTGTTAAAGTAAAATGCTGCAAACCTGTCAAAGCCCTTAGTCATGCCGTAGTAAGGAAAATTCTGTTCGATCATTTGCTTGAGAATGCGAAAATCAGGACTGGCCACTCCGCCGTTGTCATACTGATAGCCATATCCGTTGCTTGAAGCATTTTGCCTGTCAGAATATTTTACCTGCTGTCCTAATAAAATATTTAAATTATGTTTTTCCCCAAACGTATTTACATAATTCAAACTGTTTCTCACATCAAAATTCAATAGCTGATCTTCAACCCTGTTGTAAAAACCACCATAGGGAAGAACAACTACTTTTTCAGCGCTCGGGTTTTCAGGATCCCGGTAAAGAAACGGATTATTCTGCCTCATTATCGAATTATCAGCAGCCCGGTAGGCATTGGCCATGTTAGAATTTTGCGTTACCTCATGTTCCTGTGTTGATCTTACATATCTTAACGCGCCAATAAAATCGTATCTTAAAGTCCTGGAGAATTTATATCCTAACTCGCCCTGCAATTTCAGATCAATCACGTTTATGATCAACCGGTTATTTTCAAGCTCAGTGAGAATATTAAAAGGCGCAAAATTCCTTGTGAAATATTCACGGTTTCCATTTGAGTCATAAGCTGTTAACACACGGCTTGTGTTTAACGAATAGCTGAAGGGATTAATATCGAAGTCGCGGTCAAAACTGCCTGCTACCACATTGGGAGTGCGTGATACAGTACCAGGCGCATGTTGCTGCCGGTAAGAGCCGGTAGTGATAAAGCCTAAAGATAATTTGTCAGAAACAGAATAATTATTGCGGAAGTTAAGCGTATATCTTTTTACATTGTCTGCCAGTGTCCATCCGTTATCATTATAAAAGCTCGTGGAGAAGAAAGACTGCGATTTGTCGTTTCCTGAAGAAATACTCAGAGAATGTTCCTGTATAGTTGATTGACGAAATAAAATATTAAACCAATCCGTATTGGCTTCTGCATACCGTAATAAATAATTTTTTTTGGCCTCCGGAGTATTTAGTATCAAAGATTTATTTACGAGGTCGAAATATTTACCATAAACACCATAATTACCGCTGTTGATGATGTCGGTCGTTAGCCAGCCCTTGCGATCCAGTTCTGATAAAACTGACATTTGCTGAGCAGAATTCATAATATTAAAATCATTGTAAGAAGGCTTGAACTGAGAGCTGAAATTCCCGGTATAATTTATAGTTTGCCTGCCTGCCCTGCCTTTTTTTGTAGTAATAACCACAACACCGTTCATCGCTCTTGCACCATATAAAGCCGTGGCGGCGGCATCTTTGAGAATGTCGAAAGTCTCTATATCATTTGCGTTTATACCGGCCACTGATGAGCCTAACAAGGTGGTAGGATCACCGCTTGATAACTGTTCATTCGATATATTTACAATGTCTTCCAGTACCACACCATCTACCACCCAGAGAGGTTTATTTTCACCATTTATAGAAGTAGCGCCTCGTATACGTACCTTAGGAGCGCTGCCAAAAGTGCTTGAAACATTTTGAACAGACACACCGGCAGCACGGCCTTCGAGCATCCGGCTGACATCTACCATACCGTCAGTTTTTACATCTTCTGCTTTCAATGTAACTGCTGCGCCTGTAAACTTCTTCTTGTCAATTCTTTGAAAACCTGTTACCACTACCCCCTGCAGGTTGCTGATGTCTTCACGCATTACCACATTTACAGACCGCTGACCGGCAGCCAGTCTCACTTCCCGCGTTGTAAGCCCGACAAAACTTATTACAAGCGTTGATCTTTCCGGTACTCCATTCAGTTGAAATTCACCTGCGGCATTTGTGCTGGTTCCTGTTTTGCTGCCTCTTACGATCACTGATACATCCTGTAATGGCTTTCCAGCCGAATCTGTTATCCGGCCACTAACTGCACCGTTCTGCGATTTGCCGCTAAAGCAAATCAGCAAGAGAATTGAAATGTTCAGGACAAAAGAAAAATTCTTCAGATTAATATTTTGAAGAATAAACCATCCTAACACTTTTTTTATCATAGATTTTTATTAATTAAAATAATCAATGAAGCTTATGAGAGTAACAAAGGCAATTCAGGTATTTTGATCAGATATCTGCTTTTTAGCTTTTTTGAACCATAGAACCACAACGACATGGAGAAGCACAGCGGGTTTACGTTATTCTCTGTGAAACTCCCTGTCTTAAAGTGTCTTTGTGGTTCAAATCCTCCTGTCCATGACTGCAAACTTTTTTAAAATTGGAAAACAGTTGTAAACAGGTAAAAAATTACTGCGACTTAATTAACAGAAAAGATAAAAGAGCAAAATGCTGCTTTTAAGAAGAAAAAAGGCTTATATGTAAACTTTATTTACTTTCTTAATTTTTTAAAAGTATTAATTAAACCATTAGTGGATGAGTCGTGATCTTTTACTTCATCCTGGTTTTCAAGCTCAGGAAGAATTTTACTAGCTAATTGTTTTCCTAATTCAACGCCCCACTGATCGAAGCTGAAAATATTCCAGATTATTCCCTGCACAAAGATCTTGTGTTCATACATAGCTATCAGGCTTCCCAGGCTTTTTGGGGTTATTTCTTCTACCAGGAAAGAATTAGTAGGTTTATTGCCTTTAAACATTTTAAATTTAACCAGCTTTTTAATTTCTTCTTTTGATTTACCTGCTTTAACCAATTCAGCAGTAACCTCTTCTTCTGTTTTCCCATTCATCAAAGCTTCGGTCTGGGCAAAAAAGTTGCTTAAAAGTTTTAAATGGTGGTCTCCTGCCGGGTTATGGCTTATCGCAGGTGCGATAAAATCGCATGGTATGATCAGTGTGCCCTGGTGGATTAACTGGTAAAACGCGTGCTGTCCGTTTGTGCCGGCTTCGCCCCATATCACAGGGCCGGTTGAGTAATTTACCTCGTATCCGTTTCTGTCTACGCTTTTGCCATTACTTTCCATATTCCCCTGCTGAAAATAAGCCGGGAAACGATGCATATACTGGTCATAAGGCAAAATTGCTTCGCTTTGCGCGCCGAAAAAGTTGATGTACCAGGCACTTACCAGCGCCATAATAACGGGAATATTACCGGCAAACTTTGTGTCTCTAAAATGTTCATCAACTGTAAATGCTCCCTTTAGCAATTGCTCAAAATTATCGTAACCTATTGTGAGAGAAATAGATAAACCTATAGCGCTCCATAACGAATATCGTCCGCCAACCCAATCCCAGAAAACGAACATATTTTCTGCAGCAATGCCAAATGAAGTTACTTCCTTCTCGTTTGTGCTTAGCGCGACGAAGTGTTTTGCTACCTGGCTTTCATCTCCTGCCGATTTCATAAACCAGTCTCTGGCCGTGCGGGCATTAGTCATCGTCTCCTGCGTAGTAAAAGTTTTAGATGCTATCAAGAACAGGGTTTCGTCAGGAGTTACTTTTTTGAGCGTCTCAACAATGTGTGTTCCATCAATATTACTTACAAAATATGCCTGGATTCCTTCCTGCCAATAAGGACGCAATGCTTCGGTTACCATTACAGGTCCTAAATCACTGCCGCCGATCCCGATATTTACAATGTATTTTATTTTTTTTCCTGTATATCCCTTCCATTCGCCGGAGTGAATTTTTGCGGTAAACTCCCGCATGTGCTCTCTTACTTTTTCCACTTCAGGCATCACATTTTGTCCGTCAGACATATTGGGCCTGTCGGAAAAATTGCGTAAGGCTACATGCAAAACAGAGCGGTTTTCTGTTTCATTGATTTTTTCACCATTAAACATCGCTTCTATACCTTCTTTAATCTTACACTCCTCCGCCAGTTGAAAAAGCAACTGAAGCGTTTTATTATTGATAATATTCTTTGAATAATCGAATAATATATCTTCAAAAGAGATAGAAAATTTTTTAAAACGGTCGGGATCAGATGAAAATAATTTTCGTAGATGTGTTCGCTGCATCTCATCATCATAATGCCTTTTCAAAAGAAGCCATGCCTGGGTGTTTGTGGGATTTATTTTTGGAAACATTAATGCTTTTGTTTTTCTCTGTTTATTACAAAACTATATTATAATTCTTCAATTACTTTAATGGTTTTTTTTACCATATCTTTCGTTATATCCAGGTGTAAAACCATTCTTACCTGGGTCTTTGAAATCGGTGTTACCTTAATATCGTCTTTTCGTAACCTTTCCGCAAATGATGCAGGCGTAAATTTTCCATCTACTTCAAAAATAAGAATATTCGTTTCCACCGGCAATATACTGCCTGTAAAGTCTTTTTCAGCCAATACTCGGGCAATGGCCTGAGCATGACGATGATCATCAGCAAGGCGGTTTATATTATTTTCAAGAGCATACATACCGGCAGCAGCAAGATAACCAACCTGTCTCATTCCGCCACCTAAAACTTTTCTTATGCGCCTTGCTTTTTTTATAAAATCTTTTTTCCCAATTAAAACACTGCCCGCAGGGGTGCCCAAACCTTTGCTTAGACAGATGGAAATACTGTCAAATAATTTTCCATACTGTTGCGGCTTTTCCTCTTTTGCAACTATCGCATTAAACAAACGCGCACCATCAAGATGCAGGGCAAGTCTGTTTTTCAGGCACACTTCTTTGATCTTTTCTATTTCCGAAAATTCATAACAGCTTCCCCCGCCCCTGTTTGCAGTATTTTCGAGACTTACCAGGCTTGTGCGGGGTTTATGAATATCATCAGGATTGATAGCGTCTGCAGCCTGGTCTGCTGTTATTCGTCCGAGGTTTCCGACAACAGGCCTTACAGAACTTAAAGAATTAAAAGCAATGCCGCCGCCTTCATAAATGTAAACATGGGAAAGCTGATCACAAATAACTTCATCTCCGGGTTGCGTATGACATTTTATTGCTATCTGGTTGGTCATGGTTCCGGTAGGGCAAAAAATTGCCGCTTCCATTCCAAATATTCCGGCAGAATACGACTCCAGTTTATTTACCGAAGGGTCTTCTTCATATACATCATCACCTACTTCAGCTTTAAACATAGCTTCAAGCATGCCAGCGGTAGGTTTGGTAAAAGTATCCGAACGAAAGTCAATCATATGTTACGAAATTAAGCGAATAAGTATTATTTTAGGTTTTTTAGGTACGATTTTTGGACAATAAATATCATACTTATTGTTTAAAATAATTTAAAAGTTGACCTTGCCGGGTTACTTTTATAATGTCCGGGACATAATATTAAACAAATCTTTATAAAAAACGATTGCATGCCGAAAGAGTGTATCATTATTGGTTAATGTATAGTCAAAAAAGACAAGTGTTTTCTTCAAAGCCCTGCTTTTTTTGAACCTGCATGCGTACCTTTGCAACTACTTTACTTATTTTTATATCTTTTCCAACTGATTATATACTCTTGTTCTGCAAGGTTTATTAATTTTTTAAAAAATTTACATTATGAGGCAGCTCAAAATTGCTACCCAGATTACAAATCGTGATTCCCAGGCGGTAGAAAAATACCTCCAGGAAATCTCTAAGATCCCTATGATCACCCCCGAAGAGGAGACCATTCTTGCACAAAAAATAAAAATGGGTGATCAGAGAGCTCTTGAAAGGTTAACAACAGCTAACCTGCGATTCGTGGTATCGGTGGCAAAACAATATCAGCACCAGGGTTTATCTCTGAGTGACCTGATAAATGAAGGGAACCTGGGTTTGATTAAAGCAGCACAACGCTTTGATGAAACAAAAGGTTTCAAATTTATTTCATACGCAGTGTGGTGGATTCGTCAATCTATTTTGCAGGCTTTGGCTGAGCAAGGCAGGCTGGTGAGGTTGCCACAAAATAAAATCGGTACTTATAATAAAGCAAACAAAGCTTACATGGCCTTTGAGCAGGAGCATGAGAGAGAGCCAAGTACTGAAGAATTAGCAGATATCCTGGAAATGAGCGAAACGGAGATCAACAATATATTTCAAAGCAATACACGGCATACTTCTTTGGATGCTCCTGTGCATGAAGCCGAAGACGTGGCCATGGGTGATTTGCTAGAAGGCGGAGATGATACCGACGACGATGTGATGAAAGACAGTTTGAGAGAAGAGATACGTCGTGTGCTTAAATCACTTTCACCAAGAGAAGCCGAAATTGTAAATGCATATTTTGGCCTGGATGGTGAAAACGGAGTAACTATCGAGCAAATTGGTCAGAAATACGACCTCACAAAAGAGCGTATACGCCAGATAAAAGAAAGAGCTATCAAACGTCTGCAAAAAGCAAGATACAGCAATGCTTTGAAAGCATATCTGGGATAAGAGATTATTATAATTTATTTGCAAGCCACTTTTTTCGAAAGTGGCTTTTTCATTATGTCCCCTTCTCCTTTGGAGAAGAGTTAGGGATGAGGTCATAAAAAAAAGCTGCTTCAAACGAAACAGCTTTTTTACCTTTAAAAGATTAATATCGTCTATCGAGATGATGTTGCCCCCACATTTGAAGCCGCACTGTCAGACTGTATCAATTGCATCAACTGGTCGAGCTTTGGTTCGAGGATAATCTCTGTACGTCGGTTTTTTGCTCTTCCTTCGGCTGTTGCGTTGCTTTCTACCGGCTCCCAACGGCTGCGGCCACTGGCAGTTACGCGGGTAGGATCAACTTTATAAGTTTCGGTGAGAATTCTTACAATAGCGGTTGATCGTGCCACACTTAAAGCCCAGTTATCAACAAACTTGCCTTTAATGGGAATTGAATCTGTATGACCTTCAATTTCTACGTTGATATCATTGTTTGCATTTAATACATCGGCAAGTTTGCTTAAGGCCTGTATACCTTTAGGATTCACGACTGCACTTCCTGACGGGAACAATAAATTTTCCTGGAGGCTTACATATACTTTACCGTTTTTAGTAGAAACTGTAAGCTCATTTGAAGTAAAACCGGTAAGTGCATTATTGATCTTAGCTCGTAATTCCTGCGTATTTTTTCTTTGCTGGTCTATCAAAGCCTGCAGTTGCTCCAGCCGCCGCTGCTGTTCGGCAATCTGTTGCTGGCTCATGTTCAGCCTTGAAGATGCATCCTGTAAACGGCTGGTAGCTTCAGTACGTGTTGCTTCCAGTTGCTTTTGAAGGTCCGACCTGTTGCCTTCCAACTGATTTACGTTCTGCTCTAAAGAACCTATTCGTGTAGCGAACTGTGTACTGTCGGATTGTAATCTTTTAATTGTATCCTGCGCAGATAAAAGCTGTCGTTTAGGTACACACGATGTAATTAGTAACGCTGAACCGATAATTAATGCGGATGTTGGAAAAAGTTTTAGTTTCATAGGTAAATTTTTGTAAAGCTATAAAAATTATGCATCGGGTTACTTAATTACAGGCAGGGCATCGAAAGGATTTGCAATTTTGTTACCATCACTCATAGCTGAATTAGCAAGTGAACATTAATATTATATAGATTACCAGCTAAAAAAATGTTCTCTTCCCTTAATTTTTAGAACAAATTATTCCACATCTATTTATATACCAGATTATTTTGTCAGTTTTATAGACCGGTAAAATACCTTCTGTTAAGCTGTACAGGAATGGAATGATTTTTTTACGATTTCAATTGCGTAACAATGCTATGAAAAATAAAACTGAATACAATGTTTAAAAAGGAATATCTCGCATCTTATTTTACTTTCGGAACTTTAGGTGCTGTACTTTTTTGTATACCAATGATCATTTTTATTTCTTCTGCAAAATTCAGCAATACCTGGTGGCTGTATGTCGGCAATGTATTGTTTCTTCTTGCTATTGTATTTTTTTTGCTTACATTTAATAAGAAAAAAAATGAAAATGCAAGTACGCAAACAATGGTGGCAGCAGGGCATATAACAACTATAGTAGGAATAATCATTTCCTTAATAGTTGCTGTAATTGCACTATTAATATTTGTCCCTGATATATTTAATTCAGGGGAATCAGATACTGTACTCGCAAACGCTCCCGCCAGCACAGGCACAGGGGAAACGCATGGATTGATTCTTATGGTGTTTATGAATACAATTATTGGTAATCTTGTCGCAGGTTCATTTACATCTATCATTTTATCTTATACAGCAAAAAAAGATCAAACAAAAGACAGAAAATCTGAGGTTTTAAATAATTGATTAAATTTACTTTACCGGGTAACCCTCAAATTATTTATTACGGACCGGAGATTTTGTCTATAGCAAGTTCTAATAATAAAAAACTATCCCTGCCGAAGGATTCTGTATTATAAAAACATTCCGGGTCTTAATGCATCCAGACGTAATGCACTCTCTCAAAATCTTTCTTAAACAGCTCTTGATTAACCCTTTATTTTAAAAGCATAATAATTCCTTTTACCACTTATTTTACATCATTTAAAGATAGAAATCCCAATTCTATTCCTTTTTGGCTTATAGTCTTCTGCTTATTACTCTAACAGGTTTTTTTTAAAAAAAATGTAAGTTATACAATAAATAAAGATACTTATTGTCATAGAAATTGTCACATCATTGTTTCACCTTCACCATGAAACTGTAAACAGGAAAAAATATGACGAAATCTATTTTTATAGCTACAACTGAAGCGTACAGCGGTAAATCAGTTGTTGCTTTAGGGCTTGTAAATATGTTATTAGGAAAAACTAAGAAAATAGGCTATTTCAAACCGATTATAAATATAAATCCGTCCGAAGGAAAAGATGGTCATATTCAAACTATTATCGAATACTTTAATCTGGGAGAGAAGTACGGCGATTCTTATGCATTCACAAGGTCTGATGTATTGCGGCAGATGGAAAATGGAGGTCAGGGCGAAATGCTGAATTTAATTATCCGCAAGTTTAAAAAACTAGAGGAAGAGTATGATTTCACAGTTGTTGAAGGAAGTGATTTTTTGGGTGAAGGAACCGCCTTTGAATTTGAACTTAATCTTTCAATAGTAAAAAATTTAAGTACGCCGGTAATCATTGTAAGCACAGGCGAAAACAAAACAACTGCAGAGATAATAAGCGCTGTGCTTAATGCATTTCGCAACTTTCACAGCAAGGAAGTGCAGGTATTAGCGGTTGTGGTAAACAAGGTGAGAGCTGAACAGGTAAATGACGTGCATGAGTTACTAACCACACAACTTCCGAAAGAAATTATTCTTGCCGTTATTCCGTTAAACAAGACACTTTTGAGTCCAAGCATGAAAGAGATTTATGAAAACCTAAGAGGCGATCTTTTATTTGGTGAAGAAAATCTTTCTAACCAGGTCGACAATGTTGTTATCGGGGCTATGAACGTTCCTCACTTTCTCAATCATATAAAAGAAAATGTTTTAATAATCACTCCCGGAGATCGCGGAGATATGATTGTTGCTGCCTTACAAGCCAATATTTCCATAAGTTATCCCAAGGTTTCCGGCATTGTGCTTACTGCGGGTTTTATGCCTGAAGAACCGATAATGCGCCTGTTGCAGGGCCTTCAGTCAATCATCCCGATTATACTTGTTCCGTCAGGTACTTTTGAAACCTCTGCCAAAATCGGTGCGATAAAATCAAGGATTACTCCTGATAATATTAAAAAGATACAGCTTGCTATAAATATATTTGAGCGTGATGTAGATGTGCAGGCGCTCGACCGTAAAATGGTTACGTTTAAGTCTGAAGGAATTACGCCTCATATGTTTCAATACCAGTTAACCAAGTGGGCCAAAAAGAAAATAAAACATATTGTATTACCGGAGGGAAATGATGAGCGCATACTGAAGGCAACTGCCCGCCTTATCAACGAAGGTATTGTTATCCTGACTTTATTAGGTGATCCTGCAGAGATTGCTGCTTCTGTTAAGCGGTTAGGTCTCGATTTTGATATTAACCGTATCCGCATCATAGACCCTACACATTCTGATTATTACCAGGATTATGTGAATACGCTGTATGAATTGAGAAAGAATAAAAATGTCAACCTCGAAATGGCCCGCGACATGATGACTGATGTTTCTTACTTTGGCACCATGATGGTTTATAAAGGCATGGCCGATGGTATGGTTTCCGGCGCTGTTCATACTACGCAGCATACCATAAGGCCTGCTTTGCAATTTATTAAAACCAAACCCGGCGTTTCTGTTGTTTCATCTGTATTCTTTATGTGCCTGCCCGACCGCGTTGCTGTTTTCGGTGACTGTGCTGTTAATCCTAATCCCACGTCGGAGCAACTGGCAGAGATTGCCATATCTTCTGCCGAAAGCAGCAGTCGTTTTGGTATTGAGCCACGCATTGCTATGTTGTCTTATTCTTCAGGCACATCGGGTGAGGGAGAAGATGTAGATAAAGTACGTAAGGCTACAGAAATGGTAAAAGAAAAACGCCCTGACCTGAAAGTGGAAGGCCCTATACAGTACGATGCTGCCGTAGACCCTGCAGTTGGTAAACAAAAACTTCCAAACTCTGAAGTGGCAGGACAGGCAAGTGTACTTATTTTTCCTGATCTTAATACCGGAAACAATACCTATAAAGCCGTTCAGCGTGAAACCGGCGCCCTTGCTATTGGCCCAATGCTGCAGGGACTAAACAAACCTGTTAACGACCTTAGCCGTGGCTGCACTGTAGATGACATTTTTAATACCGTTATTATCACTGCTATCCAGGCACAGGACGAATAATACATAATGAATGAGCAATTACAATTAGTCAAAGTAACAGGTGCAAGACTATTATCACCTCCTATAACTCTAACTGAACTTTATGCTACAGTTTTTTAATAACTGTATCTTTAAATCACCTGACAGGATAATTTTCTGAGTTTGCCAACAACAACAAAGCAAAATAAAAAAAGCCCAAATATCTTAAACAGGAATTTGTGCTTTTTGTAGCGAGAAGCAGACTTGAACTGCCGACCTTCGGGTTATGAATCCGATGCTCTAACCAGCTGAGCTACCTCGCCTTTTCGGGGTGCAAATATATATCTCTTTTTCAAAAAAAACCTGCTTTTTGTATTTATGCTGATTGTTATATTTTTTTGTAACACTTATACCTGCTCTCAAATTAACTTCTAAATTACCTTTACTATCTATAACAATAGTAAAGTAAGCATATGAATACGAATTCATCGGAAGATTTGTACAAACAATACCGTGGGCAGTTACAGAAAATTTCGGATGTAAAATATTCTGGAGCAGTTTTACAATGGGACCAGGAAACATATTTACCTCCCAAAGGAGCAGACTTTCGGGGAAGACAAATAGCGACTTTAAGTGAAATTTCACATCAAATGTTTACTGACGAAAAAATTGGCAACCTTCTCCGGGAATTGCTTTCCAGGCAATTGCCGGACAGGCAAAGAAGAAATGCAGAACTTACGCTGGAAGATTATACAAGGCTCAAAAAACTATCACCTGCATTTGTAAGACAAATGAGTGAAGCTGTATCAGCGGCTTTTCATGCATGGATTGAGGCAAGAAAACAAAATGATTTTACCATATTTAAACCTTCCCTTACTTTATTGGTTGAGCTTAAAAGACAGGAAGCTGAACTGCTGGGATACGAGGGTCATCCATATGATGCACTGATAAATGAATATGAAAAGAAAGCAACTGTGCAAATGTTAGACAAGATTTTTGCAGACATTAAAAACCCTTTGCTCGATCTGTTATACAAAACCACCCAAAAGACAGTCGCAGACGATTACTTTCTTCACCAGCATTTCCCGGTACAGCAACAATGGGAATGGGGAACTTATATAGCAAAACAATTAGGCTTTGATTTTACAGCCGGCCGGCAGGATATATCTGAGCATCCTTTTACCACTAACTTCAGCAGTCATGATGTAAGAATTACTACCCGGATAGATGAAAATGATTTTGCTGACATGACATGGAGCACAATACACGAAGTTGGTCATGCACTTTATGAGCAAGGTTTACCTGCAGACGAATATGGTTTGCCCTTAGGTGAATATGCTTCGTTAGGCATACACGAATCACAGTCGCGCCTGTGGGAAAACTGCGTGGGAAGGGGAAATGCTTTCTGGCAATATTATTATCCCCGTCTGCAGCAATATTTTCCGCAGCAATTTGATGGTATTTCAAAAGAACAGTTTGTAAAGGCCATCAATAAAGTGCAGCCATCGTTAATACGAACTGAAGCTGATGAACTTACTTATCATTTTCATGTAATGGTAAGATACGAGCTTGAAAAACATTTAATTGAAGGTTCTTTACAGGTTAAAGACATTCCTGTATATTGGAATGACCAATACAAAACTTTGTTGGGCGATGATGTGCCTGATGACAAACGTGGCTGCCTGCAGGATGTGCATTGGAGTCATGGAAGCTTTGGCTACTTTGCCACCTACAGCCTCGGCAGTTTCTATGCTGCTCAGTTTTGGGAACAGGCAAAAGCTGATATTCCAGGTTTGGAAAATCATATTTCTGATGAAGGAAATACAGGTTTACTATTAAACTGGCTTAGAAATAATATCCATAGTCATGGACGATTTTATACAAGCGACGAACTCTGCAGTAAGGTAACCGGGAAAAAATCAGACAGCAGCGTGTTTGTGAAATATTTAGAGCAAAAAATAAATGATTTGCAATAACTTCCTAGGCAAATTATTTATCCTGTAAACGTCGTCTGTGTCAGTAACTGCAAAGTTTTGACCTTTAAATGCACTTGAATTTATCGTAATAACAACATCTTTTATAGGTAATTTTGTTTTGGCATTTTTTACTATACCGGTTATCATTCCCTGCATGGTTTGCCGGCTTCTTACAGTAAAAAATAACAAAGCTGTCAATGCAAAAAACAATAGTTTTTTGTATCTCATGTGCATTCTTTTAAAATTGCCGATAAATCTGCTGAAACAAACAGCGTCCTTCACTATCTGCACAGGTTTTGTTAACCTCGTAGTGTAGTCATGCCGGGTGCAGGTCTCTTCTCCCCTGCTTATAATTCTGCTTCAACCAAATTCAATCTCTGTATTATCACCTATATTTAAGCTGCGGCTCAGGCCTTTTACAGAAGCATCACTGCCTATAAGTGAGTCATTGAGGACTACATCATAAAGGTTAGTATAAGAACCGATAATACTTTCACGCACGATAGATTGTACGATATTGGTATTGGCGCCAATAGCTACATGCGGCCCGATAATAGCGTCACTGATAGTACAGTCAGGCGCAATGCTAACCGGCGGAATAATGATCGTGTTTTTATATTTGTGATTGTCCTTTACATTTCCGCCGGTCTTTTTAAGTAAGGTTGCGTTGCATTCGAGTAAAGTATCCTTCTTACCGCAATCAAACCAGTTTTTTACTTTAAAAGCTTTGAAACAGGCGCCTCGTTTTATCATAAAATCAAGGGCATCGGTCAGGTTATATTCTCCGTTGGTTTTGATGTTTTCTGCAAACAAACGACGCAGGCAGCCAAACATAAGTTCTGTTTCCTTTATTTTGTACAAACCCACTAATGCCATATTGCTTTTAGGAATCGAAGGCTTTTCTACAACGTGCTTAATGAAACCTTGCAGGTCAATTTCAGCAACTCCAAAGCGGCGCGGATCCTCAACTTTTTTTACGCCAAGCAGACTGTAAGGACTGTTAATCATTTCCTTTACATCGTACTCACATATAGAATCGCCAAGCGCTACAAATACCTCGTCGTCGCCCACAAGGTTTTTAGCCAGTTCAATAGCATGACCCGTACCACAGCGGTCATTCTGCTGCACAAAGTGGCATTGGAGATGGGGAAAAGCAAAATTCACATAATCCTGTATTTTTTCCCCGAGATAACCAATAATAAAAATGAATTCATTAATGCCGCCCTCGTGCAACTGATCAACGATAAAACTTAAAATTGTCTTTCCGGCTATCGGTATTAAAGCTTTAGGCTGGGTATAGGTATGCGGCCTTAATTTAGCGCCGGCGCCCGCCACAGGAATGATTGCTTTCATGTATAAAATCCTCTTTTTGATGAAACCATACGCACAAATCAATGCACAGATTCTTCAAAAAATATTGTAGGAGTAACCTCACCTTTATTACAAAAAAAGTGTGAAAATAACGGTTTTTACAGTAGAAACTATGTTATAAATAAATTTTTCAATTAAGTACTGAATTCAATAAAGCACGATCTATCGTTTTTCAGGCATTCTGCGCTCTAATCCACTTTTTAATTTTTTACTGCCCCGTGCCCTTTGAAACTTCGCACCAAAGGCCTTATGCTCAATAATGCCTTCTGACTGTATTGGTTAAAAAAATAGCCCAAAAAGGTTTATTATAAGTTTTTTTAACGATTACACTATTTCCCTGCCTTTACTGCACAATATTTTTTTAAAAACCAAGTTAAACAAGGAATCTATCCGCTCTATTCAAAACAAAAAAAACCAAAAATGAGCTTTTTCTCAATTAAAAGTTTTCTTACAAAAGCCTGTAAACCAACATTGCTTCTTATACTTTTTACACAGCTTTATTTTCATGTTGCAGCGCAGGCGTATGTAAGGTCTAAGCTGGTCATACAGTTGTTACTGAATACTAATCCCGGCCCCCAGAATACGGCAGATGGAGTTGTAGCATTTTTTGCAGATAATTTTTCAACTTCAATAGGAAATGAGGATTCTTATAAATTCACCAACCTTGACGAGAATCTTGCTATTGACTGCCGCGGAACCTTGCTAAGCATAGAAGGCCGCCCAATGACACGTTTTGATACTTTAAAGCTTGTAATGTGGCAATTCAGGCAAAAGTCTTATTACCTTCAATTAAACGGCAGTAATTTTTCTTCCAAGGTAAAAGCTGTTGTAAAAGATAAATACCTCAGCAAGGAAACTGCTGTTGATCTTTCATCATCTACCACGGTGCCCTTCACCATTACGGGTGATTCGGCTTCTTTCGCGGCAAACCGTTTTTCTGTAGTATTTAAAACTTCGAGGTCGTTTTCTTTAAGTTACCCTATGAAACTGAGTTCGGTGTTTAAAGAAAATACTTCTTTTACTGTGGCGCCAAACCCCGTAACAGGAAATACGATTACCCTGCAGATGCATAGTTTAAAGATGGGCAGGTATGCGGTGAATCTTTACAGCAATGAAGGCCGGATAGTATATTCAGGCTTTATAGATTATGACGGAAGCGCAGCATGGCAAACCATTATGATAGACAAACGGGTACGTAAAGGAATGTATAGTTTACTATTAACTTCAGGTACGCAGACGTTTACCAAAAAAGTATTATTTCAATAAAAAGTATTTAGTTGTAAAAAAGTATTTTAATAAAAGGAGACATGATAACTGTCTCCCTTTTATTAGGTTCTGCAACTATCGTATCGCTAAATTCCGGTTAACATCTTTGAGTTGGTTATTTTGTGTTTGGGAAGATACGAGCACAGGCGTGTTCGCACGATTTGTTCATCACAAACAACACTTCGATTAACTCCCTCCGCCGTAATCTGTGTCCTCACAAATCGCCGGCTTATCCGGTTTTCATTCATCTATCTCAACCTTTCTAAACTTTTTACCAGCTTATTATCTTTCCTGATATTTATGGCGGCAAGAATAAAAAAGAAAATCATAGCAATGGGCAACAGCGCCCCCCATAGATAAGAAAGCTTTAAGATGCCGCTGGTTTTTTCGAAATTTTGTGCCTGCCATATTTCCAATGCAATAAATGCAACAGAAGTCAGTATTCCGAAGATCGTGAGTTTAATTTGAGCGGAACGGTTTTTAAAAAGAAAGACTGCTATTAATGCAGATAAGGCCGCAATGATAGCTACAGCGAATAACAGGAAATTTTGAGTAGCGAAATATTTTTTCAAAGCCTGGCCTGCTAATGTTCCTTCGTATAATGGTACCTGCGTTACTATAAATCCTGCAATGGCTGCAAGCAAAAGCCAGATGGTCTGCACTCTTTGTATCATCTGATGTATTGTTTTTTTAAATGCCACTAAGGCATTGAGACACAAAAATACTCAAAGTTTTCTCTTTGTGTCTTTGCCGCTAAATCTGTTTGATTTTTTTAAACGCCACTAATACACAAAAGTATTGAAAGTTTGTGTTTGTGTCTTTGAGCCTTTGTGGCTAAAAACCGCTTTCGGCCTTATATAACTAATTTCTCTTTACCTAACTCAGGATACAGCGGAAATTGTTCCATAAATTCATTTACCTGGTTGCGTACGTAACTGATAATGTTTTCATCGTCACCATTCATTAAAACCCTGTCTATTAAGTCAACTACAAAACCCATATGTTCTTCTTTCATGCCTCTTGTAGTAATTGCCGGCACACCTATCCTGATGCCACTGGTCACAAATGCACTTTTATCATCAAAAGGTACCATATTTTTATTGACGGTTATCTGCGCTTTTTCCAAAATATTTTCTGCTTTTTTGCCGCTTATATTTTTATTTCTGAGGTCTATCAGCATCAGGTGATTGTCTGTGCCTCCGCTGATGAGCTGGTAATCTTTGTCAACAAATGCTGCAGCCATGGCCCGGGCATTTACTACAATTTGCCTGGCATAATCAGTAAATTCCTCTGTTAGAATTTCTCCAAAAGAAACAGCTTTTGCAGCAATAATATTTTCAAGCGGACCGCCCTGAGTTCCCGGAAAAACAGCCATATCAATAAGGTTGCTCATCATCCGTATATTTCCTTTCGCATCTTTGTGGCCGAAAGGATTTTCAAAATCTTTTTTCATTAAAATAACGCCGCCACGCGGACCACGAAGGGTTTTGTGTGTCGTAGAGGTAACAAAATGACAATGATCGAAAGGAGATTGCAACAATCCCTTGGCAATTAATCCTGCCGGGTGAGCTATATCACAAAATACAAAGGCGTCTACTTCATCTGCTACCCTTCTTATCCTGGCATAATCCCACTGGCGGCTGTAGGCGCTTGCGCCGCAGATAATCATTTTAGGTTTTACTTCCCTTGCTTTCGCTTCAAGCATTTCATAATCTACAACACCGCCATCGCGGGTAACGCCGTAAAAATGGGGTTCGTATAATTTGCCGCTGAAGTTAACAGGGCTTCCGTGCGTAAGGTGACCGCCCATGCTCAGGTCAAGGCCAAGAATAGCATCACCGGGTTGCAGCACGGCAAGCATTAATGCAGCGTTTGCCTGTGAACCGCTGTGGGGCTGCACATTAGCATATTCACAATCAAAAATCTGTTTTAAACGGTCGATAGCAAGTTGTTCGACCTGGTCTACAATTTCGCACCCGCCGTAATAGCGCCTGCCCGGGTAGCCCTCAGCATACTTATTTGTCAAAACTGTTCCCATTGCCTGCATTACCTGCAGGCTGGTAAAATTTTCAGAAGCTATCAGCTCTATCCCATGCCGCTGGCGATGGAGCTCTTTATTAATTAAGTCAAAAATTACTGTATCTCTCTGCATGTGCTGTTTTTTTGAAAATGCAAAAGTAATCTTATTTATATTAATATGATATAACGCATGCCAGGTCAAATCTTAATTTTTTAAGCCTGAAATGCTGATAATTTTATAGAAAAAAGGAATTAGCTAACGTTGAATAATCCCGAAGGGATGATATATCACTCCTTCAGAGCAGATACGCTGCTTTATTCAGCACTTAAGGAGCGGTAAATTATTTATAAATGTCATTATTCTACCAACATTTCACCTTTGGTAGTTGCAAAAGGTTTTAGCTAAATGACATCGGGCTTTAGCCCGTGACAATCGTACGACAACACACTTTTTAAATGCTGATTTTAAAAATATCCTTTAATGCTCTTTTTGCCGAATGGTAACCGCACATGCCATGTACACCGCCACCGGGAGGAGTGGAAGACGAACATATATATAATCCCTTTGCAGAAGTGCGGTACGGGGAAAAACGTAGTGCAGGCCGGGTATAAAGCTGCTTGATATCTATTATTCCGCCGTTAATATCTCCGCCTACATAGTTTGCATTATACTCTTCTACCTGGTGCGTGTTCATCGTATGCTTCGCTAAAATTATGTCTTTGAACCCGGGAGCAAAACGCTCTACCTGGTTTTCAATTGCCGCTGTCATGTCTGCCGGCGAACCGTTAGGTACATGGCAATAAGCCCAGGCAGTATGCTTACCTGCAGGAGCACGGGACGGATCGGCCAGGCTTTGCTGTGCAAGCAACACAAACGGGCGTTGAGGAAGCCTGCCTGCAGAAGTTAATTTTTCAGCATGGGCAATTTCTTCAAATGTATTTCCTAAATGTACCGTTCCCGCCTCTCTTGCTTGTGGGGATGTAAAGGGAATTGGTGTGTCGAGGGCCCAGTCTATTTTAAAAACACCCATGCCGTACTCATACCGTTTTAATTGCCACTTGTAAACAGCAGAAAATTTGTGTCCTGCTATTTGTAATAGCTGTCTTGGCGTTACGTCGAACAAAACAACGTGAGACGATGGCAATTGCTGAAGAGAACGAACATAAAAACCGGTTTCTATTTTTCCGCCTAATGAAGTAAAATATGATGCTAATGCTTTTGCAATTTCTTTAGAGCCTCCTTTCGCTACAGGCCATCCGCCCAAATGCCCCGCCGTAAGCAGCACCAGCCCGATAGCAGAGGTTGCAGCATTTGATAATGGCTGAATAGAATGCGCTGCCATGCCTCCCCAGAAACCTCTTGCTTCTTTTCCCCTAAACTTTTTTACCAGCATAGAAGCAGAAGTAATAGCATCAAGACCGAAATAAGCCATGTCTACGGGATGCTTTGGGAAATGTAAAGGAGCAAGCACATCTTCAGCTATCCGTGGCCATCTTGCCGCCAATGGTTTCATTAATTTTATATAAGACTGCTCATCTTCTCCCAGTAATCCGGCTGTTTCTTCTACTGATTTATACAGCGCAGCGGCTGTTCCGTCATCAAAAGGATGTGCGGCTGCAATAGCAGGATTAATAAATTGCAATCCGTGCCTAACCAGAGGAAGCGTATTAAAAAAAGGGGAAGCTGCAGCCATGGGATGTATAGCGGAACAGATATCGTGCAAAAAGCCGGGTAAAGTAAGCTCTGCGGTGCGTAATCCTCCTCCTATTACGTCTTTGCCTTCAATTAATAAAACTGAAAGGCCTGATTGCTGAATAGTGATAGCAGCAGCAAGACCATTTGGCCCTGAACCGACAACAACTGCATCATAGTCGCGTTTACTTAATGCTTTCGCCAAGTATTAAATATGTTTTTAATTTTTTTTAACCCGTTAAATGAATAAGCTGCATATTATGTTTAGTGCTTCGGCTAAAAGTTGAGTCGCCGCCTCCGTGAAGGGAAGACCAGAATAACATTCTATTCCAATAATGCGAATACAAAGAGGAATAAAAAGAATTAAACAAAGAAGGATGGTAACAGCAAAGAAAACACAGCCAGTGCCGGATTCATTTATACACTATTCAAATTTAGCAGGTTTTTTTAAAATAAACTAGCCCTTAAAGATACGGACACCTTTCTTTATAAAAATAAGCCTGGCTGTTTTCTTTTGCAAATAATGTTTTTATACAAGGAGGAGTTGCAGTATCGCTGTGCTATACACTTAATTTATCCCGCTGAAGTTGTTTCAGGGGTGCCATTAATAAGATTGAAAAGAAGGTTTTTTTTAGTTTATGCGGTCTTTTGTCTCAGATCAGGATATTCAGTTAAGGTTGTCTCTGCCGGTTGCACTTCTTCAAAAGCTGCAGTGGCTGCATCTGCAATCTCAGCAGCAGCATGCAGTTTTTTGTGTTTAAAATCTCTTATAGAAACATACGCAATCATTACCAGAGACGAAGCAAGCATAAAAGTGAACATACCTAAAATAAGCTGCATAAAATGGATTTGTGATAATAACGGAGTATTTCAATTTATTATTGTTCAAAACTAAAAAATAAATAGTAGAGGTAAATTCCTTTGGATTAAATTTAACCTTGCCATATTTACCAACTGCCGGATTAAGCTAAAAGTTCAGTCAGGCTTCAGCTTTTTTGTTGATGACTCAATACATCTCAATTAAATTTCTTCAACAAATAAATATCTTTTTTGAAAAAATAATTTTTTATTATATATTTATCCGCCCATACAACTAAATTGATGTCAGCGGCATCATAAAGAAAAGTTTTTTGAGGCGCTGCTGATGTACGTGCTACTATACCTTCATAGGCAATCCTTATGCTTCACCTGTTGACTTTACAAAGATGTTAGCTTCTGCTACTAATGTAAATCCCAGTTACTATGCATGGGATTTTAATATAAATGAGCGTGGTGCGTATGTAAGCTATAATGCTACAGACAATATAAACAGTAACCCTTTTGTTTCAAAAGTTGATAAGAACATACAATCAGGCCAGGCCGTATTTGTACAAAATGCCAACGGTGGTGCTGCGTCAATACAATTCCAGGAGGGCTAAAACAACCGGAACCACAGCAGTATTCAGAGACCCTCACCAAACAACAAAACTATCTATCCAACTCTTGTTGAACCAGAATGATGGATTACAGAACAGTGCTGATGGAGCAATGGCCTTTTTTGATAATAATTTTTCAACAGCTTTAGGTAATAAAGACTCTTAAAATTCACCAACCTTGATGAAAACCTTGCCATCAACCACAACGACACTTCTCTGAGCATTGAAGGCCGTCCGCCGGTGCTGCAACCCGCAACTTGCAACTTGCCGGGCGTAAGCGGAGATTATTTTAGAAGTTGTGCGGAGAATAAGTGTTATATTAACCGGATAGAGTACGGAGAATGACACGGTACATCCACCATCAAAGACTGGCCTGGCTTTTATTGAAAGGCGGAGAAGTTAATAGAGCTGCCTGGCAAATGCAGCGCTTTTTCAGGTGCATTTTGCAATTCATCAAGAGTACGTAGGACAGAACAATTGTAAATCTCCCCTGTCTTGCTGCTTAATAAAAGAAATTGTTACTCTGAAAATTCTTCGTCATAATAACCTTACCAAACAGACGTGTCAATATAAAATTTCTTGCTCCAACTTACATAAAATTTTTAGGGAGTTGAATTACAGGTTGTGTCTGGTATGCTTACAGTCATACCTTAGCTTTTTTTTGTTGCAATGTAGCAAACACTTTTCCTTTAATTTTATTTCCTTTTTTATCTTTTAATTAAAATGATTAGGAAAATCAAAAAGAAATTCTAATGCCATTTTAATGTCATTCTTAAAAATATCTCGACTATCTGTTGCAATTTACATTAATAAATTTCGTAATTTTCGTTCCATTGCTTCCTTTAGATATTGATTTATCGGCTCTTTTCATCACTAAAACAAATAACATGAAATCTCCCCAAAATATTTCTTCTTAAACTTAAATAGAGAAGCATCCGAATAAAAAAACAAAAAACCAGAAACAAGGAAAAAAATGTTGATTTCATTTCAGCAATATTTGTTCACTACTCACTTCTACCTGTTAGATAATGTCTTGCATTCCTCTACTACCCAGGCAGAAGAAATCAATAAATTGCATGTTTATTTCCTTTTTGCTGCGGCTTTTATTTTATTCATCGTTACGGCGGCTACTGTTTATGTTTTATTGAAATTCAAATCAAAAGAGGGGCAGGATTACCAGCCAAAAACACTTAACAACAAATGGGAAATACTGATGATTGGTGTGCCCATGGTAATGGTTATCGTTTTCTTTATCCTTACTATTAAAACCATGCATGATGTTTTGCCTTCTGCTGATGGTAAAGCTCCGGATGTGGTAGTTACCGGTCATCAATTTTGGTGGGAAGCGCAATACCCGGGGCAGCAGGTAACGACAGCAAACGAAATACACCTGCCCGCAGGCAAAACAATTTTGCTTAAATTATTGTCGGCAGACGTTATTCATGACTGGTGGGTACCGCAGTTTGGCAATAAAATGGATTTGATTTCAGGTAAGGAAAATTATTTGTGGCTGAATATAAAAAAGCCGGGAATTTATCATGGGGCTTGCAGTGAATTTTGCGGCGCGCAGCATGCGGGAATGCGACTGATAGTGATAGCACAGCCAGAGCAGGAGTACAATCAATGGCTGCTGGAACATAAGCAACCTGCTGCTGCGACTAATGATGCTTTAGCACAAACGGGAGCGCAAATATTCGCAGGAAAGACGTGCGGAAACTGCCATAATATAAGCGGCACAACGGCAAACGGACAAGCTGGTCCTGATTTAACCCATCTGGCAAGCCGGCAAACTTTGCTGACTGGACTTATACCAAATAATAAAGAAAGCCTGGCCAGGTGGATTGAAAATCCGCAGGAAATAAAGCCGGGAGCAAATATGCCTAAATTTTATCTCGATAAAAATTCTGTAAATGCATTGGTGGCTTATCTCTCATCTTTAAAATAAACATGGAAGCAGTATTACCAGACATAGAAGAAAATAAAAGCGCAGCGTATAAAGATTATAAAATCCTGCGCTGGCTCTCCTCCGTTGACCATAAAGAAATCGGGGTGATGTACCTGTGCATGGCGACTTTGTTCTTTGTTGTTGCAGGCATATTTGCTTTGCTGATGCGAACACAATTAGCCGTGGCTAATAATCATTTTTTAAGCCCGGATATTTACAACCAAATATTTACTATGCATGGTGTCACTATGATATTTTTTGTAGTGGTGCCTGCTTTGCTCGGCTTCCAGGTTTACATGATTCCCATGATGATAGGCGCCAATGATATGGCTTTTCCGCGCATGAATGCTTTTAGTTTTTGGATTACTCTTTTTGGCGGTTTCCTGTTATATTTTAGTTTTTTAGCCGGCGGAGCTCCTAATGCAGGCTGGTTTAATTATGCGCCTTTAAATGAATATAATTACTCCAGCACTCCCGGCATAGATTATTATTGTATGGGATTGTTACTGGCTGGAACAGGCACTATCAGCACCGGGCTAAATCTTATCGTTACCATTCTCAGGTACAGGGCGCCGGGCATGAGTTTGAAACAACTGCCTTTATTCGTCTGGATGGGATTGGTTAATTCCTTTTTAATCATTGGCGCTATGCCGTCTTTGAATGCAGCGCTAAGTATGCTGTTGCTCGACAGGCAACTGCATGCCCATTTCTTCACTACAGCAAGTGGCGGTGATGCTTTGCTCTGGCAACACCTGTTCTGGCTGTTTGGTCATCCAGAAGTTTATATTTTAATTCTTCCTGCCTTTGGTATCTATTCAGAGGTATTCCAGGTGTTTTCGCGGAAGCGGATTTTCGGATATTCTTTTGTGGCAGGTTCTACAGTAGCTATAGGTTTGCTGTCCTTTGGCGTTTGGGTTCACCACATGTTTGCTACCGGTTTAGGCAATACTGTCAATGCTTTTTTTGGCGCAAGCAGTATGCTTATCGGTGTACCTACCGGTATAAAAATTTTTAACTGGGTCGGAACCATGTACGGCGGCTCTATCCGTTTAACTGTGTCTATGCTTTTTGCCATTGCTTTTTTAATAGAGTTTACTATTGGCGGCTTAACCGGTATTGCTTTTTCTATTATTCCTATTGACTGGCAGGTAACGGACACTTATTATGTGGTCGCCCACATGCATTATGTAATGGTCGGCGGGACGCTGTTTGGTATTTTCTGCGGACTGTTTTACTGGTTCCCGAAAATGAGCGGCAGAATGCTGGATGAAAAGCTGGGACGCATCTTCTTTTGGTTAATGGTGATTGGCTTTAATATGACATTTTTTATTCAGCACATTTTAGGTCTTATGGGAATGCCGCGCAGGGTGTATACTTATGCTGATTTACCAAATTTCACCTTATTTAATTTGATTTCATCAACGGGCGCATTGATAATGGGAGTGGCGGTACTGGTATTATTTTACAATATTTATAAAAGTATAAAAAACGGGAAACCTGCCTCAAACGACCCGTGGGATGCGTTTACCCTGGAATGGTATTCATGGGCAATGCCGGGTATGAAAAATTTTGAAGAACTGCCAGAAGTAAAAAGCAGGAGACCGTTTTGGGATGCAAAATATCCTGAAAAAGCAGACTGGAAAAACGATGCTAAAGAAAGAAAATAACTTACTGATGTTGCTGCTGATAGGCTCCGAAGCGATATTTTTTATATCGCTTATTATGGGCTATGTCTATTTCTGGCGCACCGGAAATTATCAATCTGCGGTGAAGTCAATGCTTGACATAAAACTAACGGGCTTATTTTCTATCCTGTTGTTTACAAGCAGTTTTACTTTTTGGATGGCGGAGCGCCAATACAAAAAAGGTGAACAAAAGAAGCTGAAAATGTGGTTGCTTGCCACCATCGTTTTGGGCACTGTCTTTATGTTTGGACAGGGTCACGAGTATTATAGCCTGTTATCTAAAAACCTCACTTTAAGCAGCAGCGAGTTCGGAACAAGCTTTTATACTTTGACCGGTTTTCATGGCTTGCATGTTTTGATTGGAATTGTCATGTTGATTATTCTTTTCATCTTAACGCTGCAAAATTTTTTCACAACAAAATCAACTGTTTTAAGCACCATTGGTATTTACTGGCATTTTGTAGATGCGGTATGGCTTGTTGTCTTTACTATAATTTATGTAATACCTTATTTAACATGAAAAGCATTTATACATACTGGCAAATGAATTGGGTTGCATTAGGCGCCATATTGCTGATGACAGCATTGTATATAGGACTCCAGGGATTCAGGATAAAAAAATCATTTGTATTTTTCTTGATTGCATTACTGCTTCTGGCGCTGTGTTTCTTTTCACCGCTTCATGTACTATCTGAAGAATATTTGTTCAGCGCACACATGATAGTGCATGTGGTTCTCCTGTTAATCATAGGACCTTTGCTTGTGCTTAGCCTGCAGGAAGGCAGTGAAAATAATAAGGTAGTAACTTCAATTTCTAAGCTTTTACACAAAAAACCATTTATAGGATGGATCATTGGTGTGGGCATTATGTGGTTCTGGCATTTGCCGTTTGTATTTAATTATGGTATGATGGCTATGCATACAAATCCTGGTGTGTCTGCCATAGTTCATGCTGCCGAAAGTATCAGTTTACTTATAGCAGGTATGTTGTTTAGCTGGCCCATTATTTCACCTGTAAAACAATATAGAATTAATGCTTTAAGCGGCGTTGTATATTTGTTTACAGCGTGTATAGGGTGTTCATTATTAGGTCTGCTGATAACGTTTGCTCCTGCAGGTTTATACCGTCATTTTTTAAGTGCAACGGATACTATCGGGTTAAATGCTGTTATCCTGAATCAGTGGGGAATAAACCAAACGATGGACCAGCAGATTGCCGGATTAATCATGTGGGTGCCTTGTTGTTTATTGTACGTGATGGATGCATTGTACCTGCTGCATAAATGGTTTAATGAAAAAGAATTGAGTGTGCTTGAGGTTAATTAGCCAATTTAGCCACGAAGGCGCGAAGACACAAAGTTTCGCAAAGAATTACTTCGAGCCTTTGAGCCTTTGTGGCTACAAAACTTATTTTATGAAAGAAAAAATGGTAAAGGCTGTACCGGAAGATATTCCAAAGCCTACGTATATGCCTTTTATTCTGGCAGTATCGCTGCTGTTTATGGGATGGGGATTGATAGCAAATCCAATTATTAGCGTGGCGGGATTGATAGGATTTTTTATTGCATTAACCGGGTGGATAAAAGACTTAATTCATGAAAGGGGAACAGATGAATGAAAACCGAAGGAGCTTTTTAATCAGGTTGAGCTTGTTTGCCTCAGCTATTCCTGCTGTCATCATTTCTGTGCCTGTCTTCAGCGCCTTGCTGGGACCTTTATTGCAACGAACCGAGCAGAAATGGAGAAAGGTAGGCTCACTATCAGAATTTCCCGTTGGCTCTACGAAGTTGGTGAAATTTATCAATGCAGACCCTCTGCCATGGGCAGGTGTCACTGCAAAATCAGCAGCATGGCTGAGAAGGGAAAATGAAAAAGAATTTAGTGCTTTTTCTGCCAACTGTACTCACCTCGGCTGTCCGGTGCGGTGGGAAGACAAAGCCCAGATGTTTATGTGTCCGTGTCATGGTGGGGTGTACTATAAAGATGGCTCTGTAGCCGCAGGTCCGCCGCCGAAAAGCCTGGTACGTTACTACGTCCGTATCAATAAAAATGATGTTGAAATAAGAACGGCTCCTGTACCTATTACAAATATTACTGCGTAATGAAAAAAAGGTTGAAAAAAGCCTGGCACTGGATAGATGACAGAAGCGGCATCTCTGAAGTGATAGGACCATTAATGAAACATCCGGTGCCGCCGGGTTCTCAATGGAGTTATGTCTTTGGAAGCGCTACTCTTTTTTGTTTCGTTTTGCAGATAGTGACAGGTGTTGCCCTGGCTTTGCTGTACCAGCCTTCTTCCGACCAGGCATTTCAATCATTAAAGTTTATTACCAACGAGGCTGTAATGGGAAAATGGCTGAGGGGTATTCATTATTTTGGTGCATCGGGTATGATTCTGATGGTGGGTATTCACATGTTGAGAGTCTACATCACTGCTGCTTATAAATACCCGAGAGAAATGAGCTGGATAAGCGGCGTTGTGTTGCTGCTGCTTACTGTCAGTATGGGCTTTACAGGTCAGTTGCTTCGTTGGGATGCCAATGGTGTGTGGTCGGGAGTGGTAGCTGCAGAACAGTTAGGCAGAATACCTTTGATAGGAAAATATATAGCAAGATTATTAATTGGCGGAGATACTTTGGGTGGCCAATCCTTAAGCCGTTTTTTTGCTTATCATGTTTTTTTATTTCCCGGGCTTATCCTTCTTTTTGTTTCATTTCATTTGTATTTGGTTATAAGAAACGGAATATCGGAACCGCCGAAAGCAGGTCAGGTGGTAGACCCGAGAACTTACCGGAAATGGTATCAGAATATGTTGAAATCAGAAGGCATTCCTTTCTGGCCCTATGCTGCCTGGCGTGATGTTCTGTTTGGTGTCGGCACTTTGCTTTTGATTATATTGCTTGCAGCAATAGTTGGTGCACCTGCTTTAGGTAAACAGCCCGACCCGTCATTGGTGTATACCACTCCCTCGCCCGACTGGTACCTTTTGTGGATTTATGCCTTGTTTGCACTCATGCCGCCCGCTATAGAATCTTACGTCATGTTTGTCGGACCCATCATCGTTATCGGGCTGTTATTTTCTCTGCCTTTCATATCAAATAAAGGAGAACGGAGCCCGATAAGACGACCCTGGGCAATTGTCGGTTCCGTTGCTGTAGTGATTATTGTAGGGTCGCTGCTGGTAGTGGGTAACACAGCAGCATGGTCACCACATTTTGATACAAAAAAACTTCCTGCATCAGTGGTAAAATCATCAGAAACATCAGTGCTGGCAGGAAGCCAACTGCTTTATGATAAAGGTTGCCTGTATTGTCATAAAATTGATGAATATGGTGGATTGAAAGGGTCAGACCTTACCCATGTGGCAAGAAGATTATCAGAGCAGGAAATGCAGATTCGTATTATCAACGGCGGAGATGATATGCCGGCTTATGGACAGTCTTTAAAAAGTAATGAATTGAATGAATTGATAGCCTTTTTAAAGACAAGAAAATAGTGTGATGAATGCTTTTAAGAATCATTTATCCAAAAGATTAGATTACGATTAGAATTATAGATTCTTGTTCTAAAGCGGGTAAAAGCACAGTAACTTACTGTGGTTTGATACACTTAAATAACATGTAAAGTATTGCAGGTTTAACTGGAAATGCGAATGAAAATATTTAAGTAGTAATTGAATTATTTCTTCTCAATTTTTTGTATATGCTGCTCTCCCCCATAAATAAATCCGACCATTATATAGGGAATACAAATGCTGACATAATTCTCGTTGTGTACGAAGATTATGAGTGCGAATATTGCGGGGAGGCTTTTAAAGAACTAACGACATTGCGTGAATATTATAAAGAAGAAATTTGCATTGTATATAGAAATTTTCCTTTTATACGTATGCATCCCTCTGCATTATTGGCTGCCCTCGTTGTTGAGGCATGTGCGTTACAAAATAAGTTTATACAGGCACATGATTTAATTTTTGAATGCCAGGAGTACCTCGAATATGGATTAGGCGGCATTTTGCGGATTCTTCAAAAAAATCATGCTGTCTCTATAAAACAATTGAATGAGGATTTGCAAAAAGAGGATGTAAAAAGAAAAATAAATGATGATATTGAAAGCGGCATGCGGTGTGGTATAAAAAATACTCCCGCAATTTTTATCAATGATTGCAAGTATACAGGAACTGTAAAATTTGACCCGATAGCTAAAGCGATTGAACAGTTACTTCTGAAGGATAACTTTAAATTAGATGTTGCAGATTTTGCGCGAATAAGCTGATTTTATTTACAAGAATATTTCGAAATTTTCTTTATTAGTGCTATACAACTTAACTCTTTTAAATAAACTATTATGAAACAGGCTTCCCCTTATATTGATGCAGGCAAAAAGACTATAGAGTTTTCTCTTCAAAGCGATTACGAAAACCAGGTATCTATAGAGGGCGTCCACCAGGTATCCCTGGCGGGCAGTTTTAATCATTGGTCGCAGGATGTACTGCTTTTAAGTCAGGATAAAGACGGGGTGTGGAAGATTCAAATTCCTCTGCTTCCAAAGGGTAAATATCACTACAAATTTTTTGTGGATGACAAAATGTGGCTGGAGGACGTAGCCAATTCCTACCGTGAACCCGATGGCTTTACCGGCTTTTACAGTGTTTTAATTGTATAAAGGGTACTTTATTTACAATTGCCCGACAGGTAGAATTCATCAGATTAGATTGTGATTAGAAAAGTGGGGATTGATGTCTGCGGGTGCAATGTTTGAGTTAATACTGTTGTTGCAATGAAACATTTTTCTCTAAAAAAGTACAATAACTAACTTTTCAATGTTGAAAAAATAGAATGCCAGAAGCAGAACTTTTAATTGTTGTTATTGAATCTTAAAGTATTACTTTTTTGAGCGGCTTTAAGTAATAGCCTTCCCGCAATATCCTGATATATAATTCTTCATTTTCAAAATAAAAATATTATGAGCCAGACAGTTGGTGATTTTCTTATCTCAAGATTGTATGAATGGGGCGTTACCCGAATCTTTGGCTTTCCGGGCGATGGAATAAATGGTTTAATGGGCGCCTTAGACCGTGCCGATCATAAAATAGATTTTATACAGGTAAGGCATGAGGAAAATGCTGCATTCATGGCATGTGCCCATGCAAAGTTCACCGGCGAAGTGGGTGTATGTATGGCTACATCGGGTCCTGGCGCCATTCATCTTTTAAATGGTTTGTACGATGCAAAGCTGGATCATCAACCTGTTGTTGCCATCGTAGGCCAATCTGCCACAACAGTACTGGGTGGCAGTTTCCAGCAGGAAGTGGATCTCAATTCTTTATACAAAGATGTAGCGCATGAGTATGTTCACACACTGATGGATCCTTCTCAGATGCGTACGCTTACCGACCGTGCCATTCGTATCGCAAAGACTGAGCGCACGGTAACCTGCATTATTATTCCCAACAATTTACAGGATAAAAAATATGAGGAGCCTGGCCGTATGCATAATTCAATTCATACCAGTTTACATTTTGCATATCCGCAGATTGTGCCCGCTGATAATGACTTACAAAAGGCCGCAGATATTTTAAACAAAGGAAAAAAAGTGGCCATGCTTATCGGTGCAGGCGCTAGTAAAGCGGCAGATGAGGTGATTGAAGTAGCGGCGCTTTTGGGTGCAGGCATTGCAAAAGCCTTACTGGGCAAAGATGTTCTGCCAGATGATATTCCTTATGTTACGGGTGCGATAGGCTTGTTGGGAACAAAACCAAGCTGGGATTTGATGATGGATTGCGACACGTTATTAATGGTCGGTTCAAGTTTTCCTTATTCAGAATTTTTACCCAAAGAAGGACAGGCAAGAGGAATACAAATAGATATCAATGGTAAAATGCTCGGCCTTCGCTATCCCATGGAATTAAATTTACAGGGTGACAGCAAAGAAACGCTAAAAGCATTAATACCGTTACTAAAAAGAAAAAAAGACAGAAGCTGGCGGGAAGAAATTGAAAAAAATGTTACAGAATGGTGGAAAGTTTTAGAGGCAAGAGCCATGAACAGCGCCGATCCTATAAACCCGCAAAGAATATTTTGGGAGTTGTCTTCGCGCTTGCCTGACAATTGTATTTTATCTTCCGATTCCGGTACTTCAGCAGATTGGTATGCGCGCGATATAAAAATCCGTACAGGAATGAGAGCCTCCTTATCAGGCAATCTGGCCACCATGTGCCCCGGCGTTCCTTATGCTATTGCCGCAAAGTTTGCTTATCCTGATAGAATGTCAATTGCACTCGTAGGTGATGGAGCGATGCAAATGCTGGGCAACAACGGGCTGATAACGATTGCAAAATACTGGCGGCGCTGGAGTAGTCCGCGATTGATGATCGTTGTACTCAATAACCGTGACCTTAACCAGGTAACGTGGGAGCAACGCGTTATGGAAGGTGATCCTAAATTTGAAGCTTCGCAAAGTGTACCCGATTTCCCTTACGCTGAATATGCAAAAATGCTCGGTCTTGACGGTATTAAAGTAGATAAAGAAGAAGATATTGCGGGCGCTATTGAAAAAGCACTGGCATGCAACAAACCCGTTGTGCTGGAAGCTTATACCGATCCTTCTGTTCCGCCATTGCCACCACATATTTCATTTAAACAAGCCAAAGCATTTGCTTCTTCTATGATAAAAGGAGATACTGATACATGGGATATGATAAAACAATCATGGAAAGATGTTGTGGAAAGTTATATACCACATAAGAAATAGCAGCGTGAAACCAGCAGATAGTATATTGATTGAAGACGTAAAAGTTTCCGCTTACAAAATTCCAACAGATGCACCCGAAGCAGATGGTACGGCTGAATGGAATAGCACAACTTTGATTCTGGTTCTGATACAAGCTGGTGGCAAAACGGGCATAGGCTATGGCTATGCACATGAAGCCACCGCTTTTTTCATCAATACAAAGTTGAAGGATTTAGTAATTGGTAAAAATGCTTTTGACATTCCGGGTATCAATCTTCTGTTAACCAAACAAATCCGCAATAGCGGTACCTGCGGCATTACTATGATGGCTATATCCGCTATTGATAATGCTTTGTGGGATGTAAAGGCTAAACTATTAAATGTGCCATTATGCCAACTGTTAGGCAAAGTAAAAGACGAAATGCTCATTTACGGAAGTGGCGGCTTTACATCTTATAATAAACAACAACTGCAGGATCAGTTTGCCGGATGGGCGCAGGAGGGCATTCCTTATATGAAAATGAAGATAGGAACCGATCCTGAAAAAGATGTACAGCGGGTGAAGGAGGCAAGAGAAGTTATAGGTGATGCACATTTAATGGTGGATGCCAACGGAGCTTATTCTGCAAAGCAGGCACTTGAAAAAGCACACCAATTTGGTGAGTATAATGTAATGTGGTTTGAAGAACCTGTGTCATCAGATAATTTAGAAGGATTACATTTTATTCGCGAACATGCTCCTTCCCAAATGAACATTGCAGCAGGTGAGTACGGATATAACGTGCCTTATTTTGAAGCGATGTTACATGCAGGTGCAGTTGACATTTTACAGGCAGATGCAACAAGATGCGGAGGTGTCAGCAATTTTTTGAAAGCAGGATTTTTAGCAGAAGCACACCAGTTGCCATTTTCTTCACATTGTGCGCCTGCCCTGCATTTACATGCTGCGCTTGCTTTGCCTTCGTTTTTTATTTCAGAATATTTTCATGACCATGTACGCATTGAAAAAATGCTTTTTGACGGAGTGCCTCTGCCGGTAAATGGGGTAATAAAACCTGATGAAACGCGACCCGGCTTTGGCTTCGATTTCAGGTTTAAGGATGCAGAAAAATTTAAACTTTAAATAATTTTTGTTATGATTGCAAATCCGCAGACAGAAGAAAGAAAGCAAGGTGTTGTAATAGCTCAGGGTGATGGAAAGCCACCCATTGTTGGAGATGGCTATGGAGGTACAACAAAAAGTGGAGCTAAATTAGATACCCGTTTTAAAACAGAATATTCTGTGGGTGTAAATGTACAGGAACTGGAAAAAGACCTGAAAAATGTTGTTACCGGCGAAGTTCGTTTTGATGATGGAAGCCGGGGATTGTATTCAACAGATGCATCTAACTACAGGCAAATACCCATTGGAGTTGTATTACCTAAAACGGAAGAAGATATTATCAACATCATAAACATCTGTCACAAACATAAAGCGCCAATAGTAAATCGTGGCGGCGGTACAAGCCTGGCGGGGCAGGGTTGCAATGTGGCAGTACTAGTGGATATGAGTAAGTACTACAACCAGATTTTAAATATTGATAAAGATAAAAAGCTCGTATCAGTACAGCCGGGAATAGTGCTCGATGAAATGCGGCATACGACAGAAAGAAAGGTTGGATTAACCTTTGGTCCTGACCCTGCCACACACACCCACTGCACCTTAGGCGGAATGTTGGGCAACAACTCCTGTGGTGTGCATTCTGTAATGGCGCAATTCCAGGGCAATGGGGCAAGAACATCTGATAATACCGAATCGCTAACCATTGTTACTTATGATGGTATAAAAATGAAGGTAGGTAAAACTTCAGACGAAGAATTTGACCAGATAATAAAAGAAGGAGGACGAAAGGCTGAAATATTCCAAAAGATGAGAGACCTGCGTGATAAATATGCCGATAAAATAAGAGAAAAGTATCCAAAAATTCCCCGTCGTGTTTCCGGGTACAACATTGATGAATTGTTGCCTGAAAAAGGTTTTAATGTAGCCCGTGCGCTGGTCGGTTCAGAAAGCACATTGGTTACTATAGTGGAAGCAACCTTACAATTGTTACATGCACCAAAAGCAAGAACCTTATTGGTATTAGGTTATGATAATTTGCCCAATGCAGGTTATGCTGTTATGGATATCTTACCCCACAAACCAATAGGTCTTGAAGGCATGGATGATAAGCTGTTAGAGTTTATGCGCAGGAAGGGATTAAATGTAAAGGATATTACATTGTTGCCCAAAGGCAATGCATGGTTGCTGGTAGAATTTGGCGGCGATACAAAAGAGGAAGCTGATAATAAAGCAAAGGCATTAATAGAAGATTTAAAAACTAAAAAAAATACTCCCACTTCAAGCTTATTTGATATACCTGAACAGGAAGAAAAGTTGTGGAAAGTTCGTGAATCAGGATTAGGCGCCACTGCCTGGGTGCCGGGCGAGCCAAACGGCGGTCCGGGATGGGAAGATTCTGCTGTAGCTCCAAAAAATGTAGGTGATTATTTAAAAGACCTTCGCGACCTTTTTACTAAATATGATTATTATCCTTCTATCTATGGTCACTTCGGACAAGGCTGTATTCACTGCCGCGTAGGTTTTGATTTTTTAACCGAAGATGGCATTGAAAAGTATAAAAGATTTACGGTGGAAGCTTCTCACCTTGTAATAAAGTATGGCGGTTCTCTTTCCGGTGAACATGGTGATGGACAGGCTCGTGGTGATTTATTGGATATCATGTTTGGAAAAGAACTCGTGCAGGCATTCAAAGAATTTAAAGAAATATGGGACCCTGAATGGCGAATGAACCCCGGAAAAATTGTGGATACTTACGGCCAGACAAATGATTTACGATTAGGAACAGATTACAATCCACCTCAATTAAAAACACATTTTAAATTTCCTGATGATGCTTTTAGCTGGGAACGCATTACGCTTAAATGCGTAGGCGTGGGCGAATGCCGCAGACATGAAGGTGGTACCATGTGCCCCAGTTATATGGTTACCCGCGAAGAAATGCACAGCACCCGCGGACGTTCAAGATTGCTGTATGAAATGCTGCATGGCGATGTGGTGAAAGGCGGCTGGAAAGATGAGCACGTAAAAGAGTCGTTAGACCTTTGCCTTGCATGCAAAGGTTGCAAACATGACTGCCCGGTGAATGTTGACATGGCCACTTACAAATCAGAGTTCCTGTCTCACTATTATGAAGGTAGATTACGGCCACGAACAGCATATATATTTGGATGGATCTACTGGTGGTCAAAAATTGCATCAAAAATGCCGGATGTAGTGAACTTCTTTATGCATGCTCCCGGCATCAGTACCATTACAAAAGCCGTTGCAGGCATTGCCCAGCAGCGCAAGATGCCAAAGTATGCAGAAATTACTTTCAGGAGCTGGTTTGAAGAAAGGGAGAAAGCAAAAGGCAAAAGGTGGGAGGCAGAAGCCAAAAGACCAAATAACGAAGGCAAAACAATTTATCAACAACAACAGGCAGCCAGCATCGGGCAACAGGAAACCGGCAACAAAAAACAGGTAATCCTTTGGGCTGATACTTTCAACAATAATTTTTTACCCCAAACATTAGTGGCAGGTGTAGAAGTGCTTGAAGCCGCAGGTTTTGAAGTAGTAATCCCTAAACAATCTCTTTGTTGCGGAAGGCCGCTGTACGACTTTGGAATGTTGGATACAGCAAAGAAAATGTTGCTGCAAATAATGGATGTATTAAAAGATGAGATAAGAGACGGCGTCCCTATTGTAGGGCTTGAGCCAAGTTGTGTAGCAGTGTTCAGGGATGAACTGACCAATCTTTTTCCTCACAAGGAAAATGCAAACCGGTTGTCGAAGCAGGTATTTACATTGGGTGAATTTTTAGAACAGAAAGCGCCTGATTTTAAAATTCCACAATTAAAAAGAAAGGCAATTGTACACGGGCACTGCCACCATAAATCAATAATGAAAATGGATGCCGAAAAAGCTGTTTTGAAAAAAACAGGTCTGGATTATGAAATTCTTCAAACTACCTGTTGTGGTATGGCGGGCTATTTTGGTTATGAAAAAGGTGAGCACTACGACGTATCTATAAAGGCAGGAGAACTTAAACTATTGCCCGCTGTTCGCGAAGCAGATAAAAACACGGTAATCATCACCGATGGCTTTAGCTGCCGTGAACAGATAGAACAGGAAACAGACCGGAAAGGAATGCATTTGGCACAGGTGATACAAATGGCTTTGCATGAGCAAAAAGGTGGAAAAACAGGAGCGCTTCCCGAAAAGAAATATGTAGATGGAATGAAGCTGAAAAGCCCTCACAAAAAAAGAAACCTGCTGATAGCTGCAGCATGTCTTGGATTAGGCATTTCATTAGTTGTTATGCAAAAAATGTCGAAACAAAAATAAAAAGCTATGCGGTATAAATTATTAGCATCGGGAGATAAAGCTACCTATGCGCTCATTTTTGAAAGCGGCGATGAAGTGATGGAAGGTTTAAAAACATTTGCCAACGAACATAAACTAAAAGCAAGCAGGTTTACAGCAATTGGCGCTTTCAGCAATGTTGAGTTAGGCTATTTTGATTTTACCATAAAAGACTACAAAAAAATACCAGTACATGAACAGGTGGAAGTGTTGTCGCTTTTAGGAGATGTCGCTTTGTATGGAGATGCCTCAAAATTACATGCGCATGTGGTACTTGGAAAATCAGACGGCGCAGCGATAGGAGGACACCTGATGAAAGCTACTGTACATCCTACCCTGGAAGTAATACTGGAAGAGGCGCCCAGCTACTTACAAAGAAGAATGGATAAAGAAACAGGGCTGCCATTAATTGTTATTGATATCCCAAACCCCTGAAGGGCTTAAAGAAAGATGTTGCTTTTTATATCATTTTAAAACCAGTAGTATGACTAAGCATAAAGTTGAAAAGACTGTCGGTTCTTTCGCTGCTGCCCTTGGCAGAGGCATAATCGCAGGTATCGCGGGTACTGCTGCCATCACCATTTCTCAAATGATAGAAATGAAAATCACAGGCAGAAAACCAAGCACCGCGCCTGCTGATGCCGCTTCGAAAGTGCTGGATATAAAGCCTGCAACCGAACAGGATAAGCAACAATTTTCTCTGCAGGTTCATTGGACGTATGGAACGATGTGGGGAGTTGCAAGGGCATTGATAGCTGAAGCCGGGCTGGAAGGATTACCTGCCAGTATCCTTCATTTCATTGCTATCTGGGGCACCGCAATGATCATTGAACCTAAATTAGGTGTAGCTCCTCCTGTGACAGAGTGGGAGCTAAAATCAATTGCTGTTGATGCTTTGCATCATGCTGTTTATGCCGCTGTTACCGGCGTTGTTTATGATACTATTGATTAAAAACTTAAATTATATTTTATGGAAATCGGTAAAAAAGTTTGGGCGATTGCAGAAGGCTATATTCCCGGCTGGAGTAACGGACCGGGACGTGATTTTATCAGTCACGAAGCAGCCTGCATATTGAATGCAGGCGATAAAGAGGCAAATATTGAAATCACTATTTACTTTTCTGACAAGGAAACAGTTGGCCCATACAAGCTAACCGTTCCTGCCCGGCGAACCCGGCATTTTCGATTCAATGATTTAAAAGATCCGGAACCAATTCCTTTGGCAACAGATTATTCAAGCGTGATTATTTCCGATGTGCCTGTGGTTGTTCAGCACACAAGATTAGATTCACGGCAGGATGCAAATGCATTGATAACTACCATTGCTTATGCACAATAAACTCTCCATTTTCATACAGATTGTCTGCATTTCCCTTTTTCAAAACATCTTGTCCCTTCCTCATTTAACCACCTTAATAAGCCAATTACAAGAGCAGCAATTGTTTAGAGAAAACAAATTACATCAACCATAAAATTAAAAAAATCATGAATAACGACAACAAACAGGCAAAAACTAATAACTCTGCATTTAGCCACGATGAAGAAAGAGGATTAAACGAAGATGTTCATTACGAAAATGCAAGAAACAATTACCAGAACGATGAGCCGTTAAAGGAGAAAGAAAATGCGAAGAACGGCAGTTTTAATGCTGTTGATGAGGATATAGCCGCTTTAGAAAATGGTCCTCAAAAAAATCCTGGCTCCAGCGGTGCATTTCCCGTCGGGGCTTTTGATACAAGTAAGGATTAAGCATAATTTTTTAAAAGATAAAGAGCATTTACTGATAAAGGAACGCTCTTTTCTTTAAGCCCATCAGGACAACAGGCAAAGAAATATTAAAGATTGCGGGCAATGTTAGTTTATAAAAAACAAGCAGTTGCATGAAAACGTTTAATCTTTCTATTTCCATTCTAAGTTCTATAGTTACAAAACTATGGAAGGATCGCATAAATTTTTTTTAATAGCCGGGTTCATAAAAAATATTCTTTCAAAATTTCACACATGGAAATTACAAAGACAAATGCTCCCGGTGCTCCCGGTGATAAAGCCAAATGGACTTTTAGCGGTAAATCGGGCATTGGCAAAGCAATTAATGCAGCATCAGAAATTGTTTTTACATTAGGTCAGGGTATTGTAAATGAAGTGTATTTTCCCAGAGAAGATATCGCATGTTTAAGAGATATGGGTTTTCTTGTTGCTGACGGAAAAGAGTTTTTTTCTGAAGAGAAAAGGGATACACACCACGAAGTAAAAATGATAAAGGATGGAATACCAGCTTATTATATTAAAAACACGTGTATCGAAAAAAAATATGATATTACTAAAGAAATTGTCGCCGATCCGCTTCGCAACACGCTTTTACAAAATGTCGTTTTCAGATCAGATGAAAAATCTTCGTACAAATTATTTGTTTTGCTTGCTCCGCATCTTAATAACCAGGGTGGCGATAATACGGGATGGGTGGGTGAATACAAAGGTATCCCAATGTTGTTTGCACAGAGCAATGGTTTGTCATTAGCGCTTGCCTGTTCCTCAGAATGGCTTAAATGTTCGGCAGGATATGTAGGCACATCGGACGGATGGACCGACCTGAACCAGCATAAAAATATGACATGGGAATACGGCAGTGCCGAACATGGAAATATAGCACTGACTGGTGAGATAGACATTTCACAAAAGGGAGACTTTGTACTTGCATTAGGTTTTGGCAGAACGCCTTCTGAAGCTGGCAACTGCGCCAGGAGCAGCCTGTTAGAAGGATTTGAGTCAGCAAAAAAACGGTATGTGGAAGAATGGGAAAAATGGCTGCAGGGTTTGCTGGATATAAAAGGAAAAAATCTCAATGTAAGCGCTGCCGTTCTTCGTATGAATGAAGCTAAAACTTTTCCCGGGGGGATTATTGCAAGCCTGTCTATACCCTGGGGAGAGGCAAAAGGCGATAACGATATAGGCGGTTATCATTTGGTGTGGCCCAGGGATTTGGTAGAAAGTGCAGGCGGTTTTATTGCATTGCAAACTAAAGATGACGCGTTGCGAATTGTAAATTATTTAATGTCGACACAAAAAGCAGACGGCAGCTGGCCGCAAAACATGTGGCTTGCAGGAGACCCGCACTGGAAAGGAATTCAAATGGATCAGACGGCGCTGCCCCTTTTATTGTTGAACAAATGTTATCAGCACAACACTGTTGATAAAGGCAGAATGACAAGGTACTGGCCCATTATAAAAAAAGCAATTTCTTATTTAATCATAAATGGTCCGTACACTCAGCAAGACCGGTGGGAAGAAGAAAAAGGCTTTTCACCGTTTACTATAGCGGCTGAAATTGCCGGTTTGCTTGCCGCAGCAGACCTGGCCGATGCAAATCATGAACAGGAGATAGCAAATTATTGCCGCGAAACAGCCGATTACTGGAACGATAATATTGAAATATGGACTTACGTAACCGGCACTTCTCTTGCAAAAGAAACGGGCGTGGAAGGTTATTATATCCGCATCAATCCTTATTATACGCTTCCGGCTTCCGAACTGGGAGACAGGTATATCAATCTGAAAAATCATAAAGATGATGAAGGCAGAACACTGCTTAACGAATTGATCTGCGTAGATGCGTTAGCGCTGGTAAGGTTTGGATTGCGTTCTGCAGAAGATCCCAAAATTCTGAACACTATAAAAGTGATTGATGCCAAACTTAAAGTAGAAACGCCAAACGGACCTTGCTGGCACCGCTACAATAATGACGGATATGGTGAAGACTGTGACGGCAACCCTTATACAGGAGCAGGAATAGGGCGTGCATGGCCACTGCTTACGGGCGAAAGAGCCCATTACGAAATAGCTGCCGGAAACATAGAAGAGGCAAAAAACTTATTAAAAGCAATGGATGCATTTATGAACAATGGCCTGCTTCCTGAACAAATATGGGATACAAATGATATTCCTGAAAAAAATTTATTCTTAGGCAGACCTTCCGGCTCGGCTATGCCGCTTACCTGGGCTCATGCTGAATACGTAAAATTATGCGCTTCCATAGAAGATAAAAAGGTTTTTGATATGCCATTTCAGACACAGGAACGTTATCTTAAACAAAAAACTGTTTCCTTATATACGATCTGGCGTTTTAATAACCAGTGCAAAACAACTTCTATCCACAAAAAATTACGCATTCAGGTAATGGCAGAAGCAGAGATACACTGGTCGGATGATGACTGGCAAACAAAAAAAGAAACATTGACAAAAGATATTGGGCTTGGCGTATTTACTGCAGACATACAAATCGAAAACAAAAACTGTAAGCAAATAGTATTTACATTTTTCTGGAAGGAAGCAAGCCAATGGGAGAATAAAAACTTTGTGGTAGAAATAGATGAAAATTAATGCAAGGACATACGATCAACTAACAAATGATCAACTATCAACTGTCACAAACCAGCTACCTGCAACTGCCACCCTCATTTTCTTTCTTTTACCATTTCAGGATATGCACCTGCAGGCGTTCCTTCTTTTGCAGTAAGGGTAGCAAAACAAAAGCTTAAAACATTTTTTTATCCAACTATAAATATTATCTTTTTCTTACGAGACTGTCAGTCGGATATTTAGCTTTTATCGTTGCTCTTACCGAATTCGCCCAGTTGGTTAAGGTTGCTTTTTCCTGGTCTGTCAGTCTTGCATCGGTATGAATTATAGTGTATGAACTCAAAGGCATATCCCCCTCTTTTACCTCGTCAATTATATCCTGCATCCGGTGATATTGCTTGCTGATACGATAGGTAGTGAATTCATTAAAATTTAACCCATGTTTTCCTTCCTGTACGTGGCTGTCGAGCCACGAGGCTATAGGCTGCATATTATTGTACCAGGGATAGCGGGTATTGTTGCTGTGACAATCGTTGCAGGCTTTGTTTAAGATAGTATGAACATTATCGGGCTCGTTATATGCAGTTGAAATATCAGTTGGCGGGTGAGTGGCGGAAATATTTTTTGCGGGATGAAAAAATTGGATGACAATAAAAACAACCAACAGCGCTGCAAGAACCATTTTAAAAGTTTTCGTTGTATAATTTATAATTTAATTAATACATTTCCTTTCATTTCCGCGGGTACAGGAACATGCATCATGGTGAGAATGGTAGGCGCCAGATCTCCTAACTTGCCTGGTTGTATTTCACCTCTCCATTCATTATCAACAATAAAAAAGGGCACAAGGTTGAGAGAGTGCTGGGTGTTGGGCGTTCCATCTTCATTAACCATATAATCAGCATTGCCATGATCAGCAATTATAAACACCGCGTAATCACTCTTTAAAGCTGCTGTTACTAACCGCTCTGCACACGCGTCAACAGTCTCAACTGCTTTGATCACTGCCTGGAAAAACCCCGTATGGCCTACCATATCTGCGTTAGCATAATTGAGCGTAATAAAATCTGCGGTTTTATTTTCAATTTCGGGAATAATGGCATCAGTAATTCCTACTGCGCTCATTTCGGGCTGCAAATCGTAAGTAGCTACTTTTGGCGATGGAAGCATTATGCGCTTCTCCCCTTCAAATGGCACCTCTCTTCCCCCGCTAAAGAAAAAAGTAACGTGCGGATACTTTTCTGTTTCGGCAATCCGTATTTGCGTTTTATGATTTGCAGCCAAAATTTCACCAATGGTATTAATTAAATTGTCGGTTTCAAAAATGACATGAACATTTTTATAGCTTTTATCATACTCGGTCATTGTGGTGTACCAGATATTGAGTTTTTTCATATCATAGGCAGGAAAATCCTGTTGCGTAAGCGCTTCTGTAATTTCGCGGCAGCGGTCGGTACGATAGTTGAAACACAAAACCACGTCGCCATCTTTTATGGTTGCCACCGGTTTTTGATTAATATCAACAATAACAGTAGGTTTTATAAATTCATCCGTTTCATGCTTTTCGTATGATTGCTGTACAGCCGCAACTCCTGACACAGCCTTTTGCCCTTCGCCTTTTACCATGCAATCATAAGCTTCCTTTATCCTTTCCCAGCGTTTATCGCGATCCATTGCATAATATCTTCCTGATACAGTTGCTATTTTGCCTGTAGTTTCTTCCAGATGCTGCTGCAGATCATCTATAAAATGCAACCCGCTTTTAGGGTCAGTGTCTCTTCCATCGGTAAATGCATGAACATATACTTCATTTACATTTTCAGTTTTGCATAACGAAGCAATGGCTTTTAAATGATTGATATGACTGTGCACACCTCCATCGCTTACCAAACCCATCAGGTGAAGCGGTTTATTGTTGTCCCTGGCATGCCTTATTGTTTCTAACAAAACTTCATTTCTATAAAAGTCACCGTCTCGTACAGCCACGTTTATCCGTTGCAGTTCCTGGTACACTACACGACCCGCTCCTATGTTAAGGTGCCCTACTTCGCTGTTTCCCATCTGCCCTTCCGGCAAACCTACAGCCTCACCGGAGGTAACCAAGGTGGTATGAGGATACTTGCCGTACAGTGAAGAAACAAAAGGAACATTTGCATTTTGTATAGCATCTGCAGACTTAACTTTTCCAAGCCCCCAGCCATCAAGAATAACTAAAATAACTTTTTTATTTTCCATATTATAAAACTGATTTAGACATTTGACAGAAGATGCAAAAATGAAACTATCTTTTGACAATTCCTTAGTTTGGCATATTTTTCGCCAATAGGTTTGCGTTTATTAAAATAAAAAAATGAAAAAGGTACTTTTTATAGTAATGGTCATGTTTGCAGCGCTTATTGTAAAAGCACAAGACTCAAACGGAATTTTAACTGCTTTAAAATCAGGCAATGCTGACCAGGTCTCTAATTATTTCGATAAAATCCTTGACATAAAATTTCCTGACAAAGACGAAATTAAAGGTATTGGTAAAAACCAGGCAGGCATTGCTTTAAAATCTTTTTTTGATAATAACAAGGTAAAAGGGTTCGAGCTATCTTCACAAAGAGAAATGGGTGGAACAATGTACATTGCAGGCAAACTTACCAATGGTGGCGATGGCTATAAGTTGTCGATGATGATGAGAACAAAAGAAGGCCGGACGCAAATAATAACAGTTAGAATAACTTAATTTTTGTTAGAACCCGGATGAGTTGAATTTTTTGGATTTATTGAAAAAACCTGAGACAAAATTTGTAATGGCTTTTTAAATTTTGTATTTATTTCAGTTTATATTGTAATCTGCTGTCTGTACGCTGTCTCATAACCATTTACTTTACCCTTGTTTACAGCAATTCGCGTAATCGTTTCAGTTCCTTTTACTCCATATTTTATCCTCTTACTCTTTGTTCTTATCTGCTATTTAGTAGCTTTGTTTCATGACTGCGTACCAAAAAAAATTACATCATCTTATAAGAGAAGCATTAAATGAAGATTTAGGTGATGGAGATCATTCAACACTAAGCTGTATTCCTGCTGACAAAAGAGGTAAGGCTGTCTTAAAAATAAAACAGGATGGAATTATAGCCGGTGTTGATGTTGCCGAAACAATCTTTAAAACAGCAGAACCGGAAGCAATTTTCACTGCTTATAAAAAAGACGGCGAAAACATGTTTTTTGGTGAAAAAGCTTTTGATATAGAGGCAGCCGTTCACACCATTTTAAAATGTGAAAGACTGGTTTTAAATGTTATGCAGCGAATGAGCGGAATTGCTACGCTGACTCATCAATACACGGAGATTGTAAAGGGATATGCGACAAAAATTTTAGATACAAGAAAGACAACTCCAAACTTCAGGTTACTTGAGAAAGAAGCGGTGAGAATTGGGGGAGGTGTAAATCACCGGTTTGGTTTATACGACATGATTATGCTGAAAGATAATCATATTGATTTTGCGGGCGGAATAGAAAACGCTGTAAACAGCGCGTGGGAATACGTACAAAAAACAAAGCCAGGGCTGCAGATAGAAGTTGAAACAAGGACGATTGAAGACGTAAAGAAAGTTGTGCAAACCGCAGAGGGAAAAGTCTTCAGAGTAATGCTTGATAATTTTTCTCCCGAAGAAATTACTGAAGCCCTTAAGCTGATTGCAGGCAAATTTGAAACTGAAGCAAGCGGTGGAATAGACCTGGCAAACCTGGAAGAATATGCCAAAACAGGCGTTGATTATATAAGTACCGGAGCAATTATACACCAGGCCAAAAGCCTTGATTTAAGTTTGAAGGCAGAAATATAAGCGGCGTTATTTTTATTTTTCATAACTATTTTTTTAACGGAAAATGAACAAAAAGGATAAGCCAGACAATAACGGCTTTGTATATAGCACAGATCCAAACTTCAAGTTTGAAAAAGAACCTGAAGAAGCCAAGGAAACCTTGGCTCCAACTCTGCAAAAACTTAAGGTAAGATTAGATACAAAGCAAAGAGCAGGCAAGGCAGTTACTTTAGTTGAAAATTTCGTTGGCAAAGAAGAAGACCGGGATGAATTGGGTAAAAAGCTAAAAAACTTTTGCGGAACGGGAGGAAGTGTAAAAGAACAGCAGATAATTGTACAGGGAGACCAGAGAGAAAAAGTGCTGCAATGGTTAATTAAAAACGGGTATAAAAATAGTAAAAAGGTGTAGTATCTGAAGTGAATTTTCAACCCACCCCCTTTGAGAAATTATCTTTTTGCAGAAATTCGCTGATTTATCTGATTGTTATAAGGTACATAAGCAGGCATTGAAAAATTGCTTCTTTCTACTCCAATGCTGCCTAATATAGAAAATGTTCTGTCGTCATTTATGTATTGGAGACCCAGTTCTGCCCTTGGGTTTATTCCTAAACGCAACTGGTTGAAAGAATTGCTTTGGCTGAACTTATTAAAATCAGCATTTAGGAATGAGGAACGAAAATTGACATAAGACGGAGCTGCAGATACACCTGCAAAAGCGAACAGATTATTATTAAGCCTGCGGTTGAGCTGCAGACCTAAAGGTGCGGAAAGAATAGTTGCACTGCCACCCCTGAAAAAAGAAAAACCCGTAGAAATACCTGCGTATTTGCTGACAAACCATTTCTTTTTAAAAGCGCTGTCATTTACATGAATGTCATTGATAAGGTTACCTCTGTAACTATTATCAATAAAGCTGCCAGGTACAAAAGACTGTGCACCGGCACTTGCAGTAATGATTAAAAAAGAAATAAACATTAACGTCCGCATCGTAGTAATTTATTGTATAAAAATACAGCTTGCCGGGTTACCAGGAGTAGCTTATTTCAAAAGTTAACAACTTAATTGTCAGAACCGGTTCAGCCATTATTGGCCGGCAGCAAGTGAATATTGTTTCTTACCATCCCAAACATTCAATAGCTCTGTTGAACATACTTTAAACTCCATAGCAAGATGACGGTAGAGCTCGATGACATCAGTTTGGGTGATGGGAACTTCGCCAATACTTTCAAAACGGCAGGCATAAGTATTTACCAGGTTTGTAAACATACTGCCGGTTGGCCACACCTGTGTGCCGCGATTACTGATAGTTACCAGTTTAAAAAGCCCGAAAGTATGCTTCAGGCATTTTTCAGCTATTACCGGCGGCTGTTCATTGCTTTCTATAAACATGTCTACACCAATAATAGTTTCGGTAGTGTTTTCACGGTTTTCGAGCATTGGGTTTTTTTCAAGCTTGAAAACAGTGGGGGTGACGGGCATATTTTTGAGCAAAGGCCGGGGATTGTTTGCAGGTATTTTGCCGAAATTGTTGATGATAGCCTCTGCAAATTGAGTAGTGTTGGAAGCGGGAATTGACCTATCTCCGAAGTCGCCTGTATGAACTCCCTGCTCCAAAGTATAGAGCAAAGCGTTTTCGATCGTTGAAGCGCTTTCCATTAATCCTATATGCCTGAGCAGGGCCAAACCACTTAACAATAAAGCTGTCGGGTTAGCAATATTTTTTCCTGCAATGTCGGGAGCAGTACCGTGAACCGCTTCGAAAATAGAAATATGATCGCCAATGTTTGCCGAGGGTGCGAAACCAAGACCACCTACCAGGCCGGCGCAAAGGTCTGATACAATATCGCCCTGCAGGTTTGTTAATACTACAACATCGAAGGTATCGGGCCGCGTTACCAGCTTCATACAAAGATCATCGACTATTATGTCGTCAGCTTTTAATTCGGGATATTCTTTTGCCACCTCGTAAAACGTCTGAAGAAATAAACCGTCAGTCAGCTTCATAATGTTGGCTTTGTGTCCGCAAGTGATGCGCCTCGTCCCTTTCTTCCTCGCCATTTCAAAAGCATATTTTATAACTTGCAGACTGCCCGGATGCGTTATAAAACGGCGGCTAAGCGCAACATCGTGAGTAAGCATGTGCTCGATACCGCCGTAAGTGTCTTCAATATTTTCACGAACAATGGTAATATCAATCGGGATTCCCGCTTTGGAAAAAACAGTATCTACCCCATGAAGGGTTTGAAACACCCGCTTATTGGCATAGGTATTCCATGTTTTGCGCGCAGTTACGTTTACGCTTTTTACTCCTTTGCCTTTAGGCGTTTCCATGGGACCTTTAAACAAAATGCCTAAGTTTTCTATTGTTTGCTGTGCTGCAGGCGTCATACCATTGCTATAGCCTTTATCAAAAACCCATTTTCCCATATCTACATATTCATACTCAAGGGGAACATTGGCTGCTTTGAAAATATTAAGAACTGCTTCCATGATTTCGGGTCCTATCCCGTCTCCTTTGGCTACAGCAATTTTTGTCATAGTGTTGAGTTTTAAATTGATGTGATAAAGATAAGTTTTGTGCCCACATCAGAACATAAAATGTTGTTGAAACGGTTTTATTGCAGTAAGAAAAACAGTTTTCTTATTTGTTATTTCTTTATTACAACATCGCTTAAAAATAATTTTTTCGATACAGGCATTAGTTTTTATAGCATTGCTATTGATGGCAATCTTTTTACCGGTTAAAAACCAATTGCAATTTTATCCTCCATCACAATGTCTTTTTTAAATTTCAATCAACTTACCCGATAACGTAAATGATATGGTTGAGTTTTTGCATAAATTTGCTGAGCTGATCTATTTATTTTTTTATTTAATTTTACTGAAACATGCCTGACATGATATCAAAATTATCTGAGGGAGTGCAAATAAGCGTAGAAACATTTTACCAGCCGGACTATAGTAATCCGGTTAACAGCGAGTTTATGTTTGCTTATCGTATCACTATCGAAAATCACAACAGCTTTCCTGTGCAACTGCACCGCAGGCACTGGCATATTTTTGACAGCAACGGAGAATACCGCGAAGTAGAAGGCGAAGGTGTTGTAGGCCAGCAACCTTTATTGCAGCCCGGTCAGCAATTTCAATACGTAAGCGGATGCAATTTGCGGACTGAGATGGGAAAAATGTTTGGAAAATACGTGATGGAGAATCAGAATAACAAAAAAACTTTTGAAGTTAATATTCCTGCCTTTGAGATGGTAGTGCCATATAAGATGAATTAAGTTGCAAGGTTACAAGTTGCCGGTTACAAGTTACAGGTTTCAAGTTGCTAGTTAGTTACACAATAAAACGTTCCATCCGGATACCTATTTGACTTAATGACTTATTGACTTGCCGACTTATTAACCTTTCTTTACGGTTTATACTTCGCCTGCTCAAATATTATTTTTGGATTTGTCTGCAACAATTGTTCTAACGAAACCTTTTCATTTTTTGCCATCCATTTTTTTACGATCTGCCAGCCGGCAAACTGGCCTATAAAACCAGGAGAGTCTTTTCCAAAAGCCTGGGTTTGAGGTGCATCGTTCATGTAATCTTTGGTAACAGAAGGATCTGTTGAAAATAAGAGGTCATTCTGAACAAAAAAACTCCAGATAGCTTCTTCATTAGCATAGCATCCTTCCAATTGATTTTTAGTATAGCCCGTCTTTAGTGTATCCGCTGTTTCAGGCATTAAGTGATCAAGCACATATAATCTTTTGCCGGCCTGGATCATTTGTTCTACCATGGGGCGGCTGGCATTGTTATCGGGAAATATATCATCGATAATAGTTTTAATACAATTAACAGGAATATATTCTTTTTCAAATCTTCTTGAAATATATGCCGGGTACATTTCCTGGCCTGCCTCGCTTTGATACAATGAGAAATTCTTCCCCATGTATAACTGCAGACCAACAGCTAAAGCGTCTGTTGTTAAAATATTTCCATAGCTGTTAATAGGGCCTATAAAGGTGATGAATTTTGCAGGCAGCTTATAAGCAGGGAAATAATGTTTTACAAATTGCAAACCTCTCCTTACTTCTTTTTCCACAGCGTTTACATCTGAAAATAACTTGTCAGCAGAGTCTTTTAAGGGGATATAAGAACGAATAAATGCTTTTACCTGTTGTTCCGTCGCCATAGTGCTGTCGGGTTGGGCAGGAAGCCCAAGTATATTGAACACAAAATCCTGCAGAAAAGACGGATACTTTTGGTGCAGCTGCTGCAGTGATTGATCTAAATGACTGGTATCGACAGAAAAAAAATCTTTATCAAAACGCTGCAGTTCCAGATCAACTTTTATCCCTGACACATCAGGAACCTTTCTGCCCGTGCAACCGCTAATCGTTATTATAATTAACAGGTACAAGCTAAGTCTCTTCATAGAAATATTCTTTTGGGGCAAATTACAATAAGGCACGAACTTTACGGTCTGAAAACATAATTATAGAAATTTTTAACTATGAAAATTGTACTGGCTCAACAGAATTATCACATAGGAAATTTTGAAAAAAATACGCAAAAAATAATTGCTGCAATCGAACAAGCTAAAAATGACGGAGCAGATCTTGTTGTTTTTAGTGAAATGTGCATTTGTGGCTATCCGCCCCGTGACTTCCTTGAGTTCAATGACTTTATCAACAAATGCTACCAGGCAGTTGATGAGATAAAACAGCATGCTGACACTATAGGCGTTTTGGTTGGATCGCCTGCAAGAAATCCCGTTGTGCAGGGAAAAGACCTTTTCAACGCTGCTTTTCTTTTGTTTGAAAAAGAGATAAAAGGCGAAGTGCACAAAACCTTGTTGCCTACTTATGATATTTTTGATGAATACAGGTATTTTGAACCTGCTTTTGATTGGAAGGTTCTTGAGTTTAAAGGCAAAAGACTTGCTGTAACAATTTGTGAAGATATATGGAATATCAATGATAATCCCCTGTATCGCATTTGCCCGATGGATAAGTTGATGGAGCAAAACCCTGATATAATGATTAATTTGAGTGCATCACCATTTGATTATATTCATGAGGAAGAAAGAAAATCGGTAATAAAATCAAACGTGCTGCAGTACAAGTTGCCTATGTTTTATTGTAATGCTGTAGGAAGCCAGACTGAAGTTGTTTTTGACGGAGCCTCATTGATTTTTGATAAAGAGGGGAACCTATGCAAAACATTACCATCATTTGAAGAAGCGGTTGACGGAGTTACATTGAATGATGACGGAAGCATAGTTGAAAGCACTTTTGATTATATTAAACCTCTTCCGAAAATAAAACCTAATCCCTTAAAGTTTGATCCCCGTCTTAATATATCTGTCATTTATACAGCTTTAATTCATGGAATTAGAGATTACTTTCAAAAAATGGGTTTTACCAAAGCCATTCTTGGTTCTTCAGGCGGCATCGACAGTGCTGTTACGCTTGCACTTGCTTGCGAAGCTTTAGGCAAAGACAATGTAAGAGCGGTTTTGATGCCTTCTCCTTACAGCACATCACATTCTGTAGACGACGCTGTTCAACTGAGTAAAAATCTCGGTAATCCTTATGACATTATCAAAATAGCCGACATTTATGAAGCATTTTTGTCAACACTTAAACCCATCTTTAAAGATTTACCATTCAGTATAGCTGAGGAGAATATTCAGAGCCGGACCCGGGGAAATTTATTGATGAGTATAGCAAATAAATTTGGCTACATATTATTGAATACTTCTAATAAAAGTGAACTGGCTACAGGATACGGTACCTTGTACGGAGATATGGCCGGTGGTATCGGGGTATTAGGTGACTGCTATAAACTACAGGTATATGCGCTTGCAGAATATATTAACAGAGAGAAGGAAGTTATTCCTGACAATATCATTCATAAGGCTCCGAGTGCAGAATTAAGGCCCGACCAAAAAGACGCGGACAGTTTACCAGATTACAACGTTCTGGACGAAATTCTGTATCAATATATAGAACGCCGCAAAGGCCCACAGGAAATCAAAGATCAGGGCTTTGATGCTGCATTGACAGATCGAATATTAAAATTGGTCAATACAAACGAATACAAACGAAACCAGTTTTGCCCGATCATAAGAGTTAGTCCAAAAGCATTCGGTGTTGGAAGAAGGGTGCCAATTGTTGGAAAGTATTTGTCGTGAGTTAATTAACAGAGGAGAAATTTTCAATTCGTTCAAATATTTTAAAATTTGTTTTGACCTTTTTTTTATAAACTCATTTTGTAGCAGGAATTTGTTGAGAATTAATTAAGTTGACCATAATTTTAAGATCAATTATTTGTCATAATTTGTAGATGGAAAAGCATTACCCTGAAATATATATTTGTAAAGAAGTTTTATATTTTTTAGAAAATTGGAAAAAAAATGTAGAAGAAAAATATAAACCACAACCGCCAGTTATACCAACGGAACCAACTGCTCCTGAAATTCCTAAGTTTGAAAAGGAAGTTTTTTTAATTCTTTTGGTGGGCTTGTTAATTTGTTTGTTTTCTGTAAAAGTATACATTGGCTTTCTTTTAATTTGTATTTTTTTTTCGATAGGAACCTATGTTTCAGAGAAAAAGATCTATAAAGAAAAAAATCAGATTTATCAAACAAATTTTAAAGAGTATAGAGAATTAAAAGTGTCTTTTGGCGGAAAAGAAAAATCTTTTGTAGAAAGTTTAAAAATCTTTGAGAAAAGTATTAAATCAAATGCTTTTTTTTATAGCTTAAAGCATCGAGAAATAATAGAAATTATTAGTAGGGCCAGCCCGGCAAATGTAACATACAATAATCCTATCAGAGGACGGAGTGAGGCAGCTTTCCAGAATTTTCTTCGTAGTTGGTTTGGGGAAGCTATTTCAACTAATAGAGTGATAGAAGTATTTGAATATGAGAAGCACTCATACGATAATATAATAGATGAACCCTTTTTTAAGGATGTGATTAAGGCTTATGTTCCTGATTTTTATTTCAGACATCCTTTGTTCAACTTAAATATCGATATAGAGATAGATGAACCTTATACTTCTGTTCGATTAAATCCTATTCATTATATTGGAAATATATCTGATGCAAATAGAAACAACTATTTTCTTAATAATAGATGGTTTATTATTAGATTTTCAGAGGAACAGGTTGTAGCACAACCTCAAGCGTGCTGCAGAGAAATAGCTGAACTAATTTATGATTTTTCTGGAGACGATAGCTACTTGAGAAAAATGAAAAATATTCCAAGAGTGTTAAGAATGCGAAAATGGACAGAAGGGCAGGCAAAGGAGCTAATAAAAAACAAAAAGAGAAATTACTACCAAACTAACAATGAAAAAGATATTAATACTTGTTATAGTATTAACAGAAAATGGGATAATGAAAAGTCTACCCTTTATATCAATGGTTTAAATATCGAATACATTATAAAAGACACTTTAAAAGATAAGAAATCTTGGAAAACTTTCAAAGGAACTTGTATTTATGAAAAGGACATTTTTGAGCGACATATTCTTCATATTTCTTGGTCTAATGGTAAATATGAGGATTATATAATTGATATGATATCTAATCACAAGTTGATTTATACTGAAACGGATACAAGAAACATAGTTGAATATGATTTATTTAGGGAAAGTAGTCTTACAATACCTTTACTTTTAAATAATGAATTGAAAGAAAATGATTCATTGACAATATATGATATCAAAGAATTAATAGGAGTGCCTAAATTAGCGATGGTAAGGCAATTAACCAAGGCAGGTGATGAAACGGAATTGTTTTATCATTGGGATAAAGAAAAGAGGATTAGAGTTACTATGCATGAAACTATATTTGAAAAAATTAAAAAAAATAGTAATATTGATACTCTGATCCTTGCAAAAGAAGTTATTCCTAAAAATGGTGAAACAGAAAACTATGATCAATATTTTGTTTCTGAAAAAATTTGTTTAAAGAATTAATGCAATAACGATCTTCTAATATGCTTTAACCTATTATATTGCCTTCCAAATTAGCTTTTATATGTTCGGGCATCGCAACAGAAAAACCTTCTGGTATGTGAATCTATAAAACTTTAATTTTTTTGACATTAAAAGTAAAAAAGGAAAGGAACAATAGGAACAAATTCTTTATAGAGATGTTTTGATTTCCAATACTTTTAAGTTGTAGTTTTAAAATAATTATCATAAATAAAAACACTTTCATGAAAAAAACTTTGTTCGTTTTACTGGTATCTTTTGCATCGGTTGCGGTAAATGCTCAACTTAAAAATACAAAATGGAAAGGCACTATCCAGACAGATGATAAAATTGATGTTGTTTTTGATTACAAAACTGATACACTTGAAGTTTCAAATAACTGTTAATCGCTTAAAAAAAATTCGTGATAATATTACCCATGGTAGTATAGATAAAATAAATCAAAATCAATTAGAAAAGGCAAATATTCTCTTATATAGAATCACTGGTATTTTGATTTTAAATCTTTTACAAATTAAAGAATGGGAACTTGATACAGAACTTTAAATGGCAGAATTAATTACATCAGCTTTTGGTTTTAAAGTATATTTCAAAGTCGTTTTATGTAACACCTCCAATTGAAGCTTGTCACTTAATGCACCAGCGATTAACTTTTGTAACTTTACAACATGGAATTAAAAGAACCTGCCCCTTCGTATCAAAAAAAGTTTTACACCATCGGCGAATACCTGGAAATGGAAAAGGAGTCATCGGAGAAGCATGAGTACTATAAAGGTGAAATATTTGCCATGGCGGGTGCAGGTAACATTCATAATATAATTTTTAAAAATACTTTTGGAAATCTATTCATCGCATTAAAAGGCAAAAACTGCCAACCTTACGGAAGCGATTTTAGAATCCATATTCCTGAAAATTCTTTATTTACCTATCCTGACATTTCAATCATTTGCGGCGATATAATTAATTCAAAAGAAGATGAAGAGACTGCAACCCAGCCAACCATAATTATTGAGATTCTTTCTCCGGCTACCAAAAACTACGACCGGGGCGAAAAGTTTATGCTATACCGCGCTATTCCTGCATTGAAAGAATATATTCTTATCGACTCTGAATCAATTCATGCAGAGCATTTTGCTATCAATAAAGAAGGGCTGTGGCAGTTAAAAGAATACAATAAGCCTGAAGAAAAAATAATGATAGAGACATTAAATTTGCAAATACTGCTGCAGGATGTATATGAAGGCAGCAAGCTATAATAAAAACAACCATTGAGCGACCGGATTTTAAAGCAGGTAAATACAAGTAAATATAAACGAACCAGGTTTTACCTGATTATAGGAGTTAGTCCAATTGCCTTAGGTGCTGGAAAAAGGAACTAAAGAAAGCCTTTAGGTTTTTTACCTGAACTACCTTCTTTAAGTGCTTTCTCAGGCAGGTTTACTCAGTTTGTTTTGACCATTTTGTAAAATATTATCCCATTTATTTGTTTACCACAAATTTCTCGGGCACCAGTCTCCATATTTGTTTCCTAACAGGAAACCGACAACAATTTCATGGGAGCCATTACTTACCGTATTGAGCCGTGAAGTAGTAATATCGTATGCATACCCAATGTTTAAAGTATTACTGATGTTTATACCGAGCATGGCAGAAAAGCTATCCTGGTAGCGGTAACTTCCTCCCACCCACAGAAAGTCGCGGTACTGGAACTTTGCATTGAGATCGAAACTGACTGGCGCGGAAGTAATGTATTTTATCAAACCGCTGGGGAGAAAAGTAATATCATCCGAAAGAAAATACTTGTAACCTGCCATTAAGAAGAGATGCGGCAGCAATCTTCCTCCCACAAGTTTTACGGTATCTTCAGCAAACTTCAGTTTTGTAGGAATAATGTTTTGGGCTGAAAGACCGACAAAATAATTAGCAGAATACAGGTATACACCAGCATTGATATCAGGACTTATTTTGTTTAAATACCCGCTGCCTGCTACGGCAGGGTCAACAGGAATATCAAAAGAAAGTTTATCTGCATTGAGAGAGGTGTTTTTTACCCCTGCGGAAATACCTGCGGAAATACTTGTTTTAGGTGAAATGCCCAAATGATATGCAAATGTACCATAAGCCGCAAAACGGTTCAAAGGCCCTGTGCGGTCGTTTAAAACAGTCAAACCAATTCCTGCATGCGGTTCTGCTTTTGTATATTCCTGCCAATAGGCTTTGCCACGGGGATTTTCACCTGAAGCATGAAAACCTGTTGCAGTTTCACGTTCATAATCACTCTTTTTCAACGGCCCCTGAATAGTTAAATATGTGGTAACGGGAGCGCCATCTATCCCCACCCACTGGTGCCTGTGACTAATCTTTACGTCAGTATAATTTTCTATTCCTGCAAGTGCAGGATTTAAAATAAAGCCATTTAAAATATACTGGGTATAATGAGGAAGTTGCTGGGCATAAGAAGCAATACCTATACAACACACAACAACAAAACACAGTATTTTTCTTTTCATTACTTAAAATTAAGGGAATCCAAACAAATGCATTTAACACGACTTTGCCCGAATATTTAGTATTTCTTATTTTATAAATAGCGATAAACTTTTTTATATATTTTTTTATTTTCTTATTTTAAGATGGTTATAGAGCCCGCATAAGGCTTTTTGCCATTTCCTGCATTTATAATATAATAGTAAACGCCAACAGGCAAAATGCTTCCATTATAGCTTCCATCCCACGGCTTAGCATAGCCTATTGAAGAAAATACTATTTTTCCGTATCTGTTAAATACCTGCACTGAACAATTTCCAAAAGACTGAAGAGACGGAATATTCCAGGCGTCATTTATTCCATCTCCATTTGGTGAAAATGCGGTAGGAATGATGGGAGCTGTAAGAAAAGACACCATTACGCTGCCAGATGCACTGCAGCCTTCTGGCGAGCTGACGATGAGTTTGTAAGTAGTATCACCGGCTGGTGTACTTCTCGGCGTTTGTACATTTGCATTGTCCAGCCATGTAGCGGGAGACCAGGTGTATTTGGAAACATCTCCGGTTATTACCGGGTCAAGCATAACAGAACCGCCTGCCAGTACATATACTTTAGCAGGTAACTGAACAGTGGGATTTTGTACAACTTTAATAGTTTGTTCGGTTGAATCTTTACAGCCGTCATTAGATGTGAATGCATATTTAATCGTTGATACACCTGCACCTGCTGCAGAAGGATAAAACAAGCCCTGGGGTGAAACTCCTTTTCCTGAAAAAGAAAAAATTCCGGGCAGGCCTGTGGTTTCTCTTGCCTGTGTGATTAAATAAGCACTGTCACTTAAACATATACCGGGAACAGCAGAAAAAGTTACTTTCGGAGAAGGCTTAACTGTTATTGATAGTATTTTTTCATCTGCACAGTTTATTCCTGAAAATGCCCGCATCTTTATCCGGTATGTCCGTGTTGTCTGTGCCTGAGGATACATATGCGAATAAATTTTTTCAGCCGGAGGGTTGTTATCAATGTCTGTCACGGCAGGGGCATTGTCTGAATCCCAGCTTATTTCAATTTTTGTAATTGAGCCGGGGCTAACCAAAGAATTATTTTGGATTTGCACCTGCGAATTGCTGCAAATAGTTGCGCTGTCTAACACAGTAAAATCGGCGTGCGGAACTCCGTTTACCGTAAATGGTTTTACAAACGTAGAAGAACAACCTGAACCTGAAGTAGCAGTTAAAGATATATTGTAAAAACCTGCGGCAGAAAACCTATGTATGGGATTTTGTACCGTTGAGGTATTAGCATTTAAAGCTGACGCATTCGGATCGCCAAAATTCCAGCTATACGTCATAACGCCGCCTGTGGCGCCGGGAGTATAACTGCTGTCGGTAAAGGCAGCAGCAGGATCATTTACACAAATTTGAGGTAATATAAAATTTGCAACCGGTGCGGAAAAGACAGTCACACTTTGTTGAACCGTATCGCTTTTGCAACCAATATCAGATTGCACTGCCAATTGTATTGTATACTTTCCTGCATTATTATAAGTTTTTGGAAAAGAATTTCCATTTGCGATGTTTGCCGTGGTTCCGTCACCAAAGTTCCAATACCAGTTTGTAACAGTACCGGCAGTGGATGAAGACTGGTTATTGATAGTAACAGTTTGTTTTTCACAAGCAGTTCCTGAAACAGTAAAAGCTGCTGCCGGGGCTTTATTAATAAAAATTGTTTTTTTATTAATATCTGAAATACAACCTGTTATTGACTTTACATAAAGCGTTACAAGATAAGAGCCTGCTGTTGCATATTTTTTTACAGGATATTGACTGCTGTCGGAAGTACCATCACCAAAATCCCAAAACCAGGTATTTACCGAACTTTTAGGCGCAGAACTGGCGTCAACAAATCTTACACTGTCTGCTTCACAAAGCTGCAAAGGGTTAGTAGTGAAATCTGCATGAGGCTGAGCATAAATGTCAGATACGATTTTTGACGAATCTCCGGTGCATCCAAAAGCAGAAGTAACTTTCAGGCTTACTTTAAAAGAATCGGCAGTTTTATAAGGATGCGCAGGACTTTTTTCAACGGACGTTGTTCCGTCGCCAAAATTCCACAAATAGGTAAGCGAATTATCAGAACCGTCACTTATAGCAGAAAGATTAGTAAACTGAGCCGTGCCTGAAGGCAAACAAACACCGGGCATACTGAAATCGGGAAGAGGAGTTGGATGTACGGTAATTGTCTGATTAGCAATATTGCTTTTGCATCCGGCACCGTTTTCAACCTGTAAAATCACAGGATATGTTCCTGCTGCCTTGTAGGTGGCAGCAACAGGTGCATTTGTAGTATTTACAATAGAATCTCCATTTCCAAAGTTCCAATGCCATTTAGCAATGGTTCCTGCTGAGATTGCGGATGAATCAGTAAAAGTGATTGCATTGTTTACACAAGTCAGCGAAGAAAAACCAAACTTAGCCACCGGTGGCGGAGCGAGGGTAAGAGGCTTTGTCGTATCAGAAAAGCAACCGATGTTATTTATAGAAGTTAATTTAACAGGATATGTGCCTACGCCTGAATAGATTTTGGAAGGATTGGCCACGCTATCAGTAGTTTGATCACCAAAATCCCATTTCCATTTTAGCCCGGTATTTCCATTTGCATCTGTAGCATTTATGAATTTAACCGTGTCAGCAGCACAACCGGCCTGAGTAATCGAAAAGTCTGCTTTCGGTGCATTAAATACCTGTATATCATAATCAATTTCCTGCAACCCGTTGCAGCCATCACTACTCTGATTAGTGGCCAGAATTTTAACAGGAAAAGCGCCCGTTCCATTAAATGTAAATGGAGCCTTAAGCTTGTATACATATAAAATGCGGTTATCCGCCGTATAACTGCTGTCGGCAGCCGGAGCATTCTGTGTAATATTTTGGTTAGGTGTAAGGCCTGGATTATTACCAAAATCCCAAACTAATGAAGTAGGTTGGTAAGGCAATGTTACAGACAATAGAAAAGGAGTATTATTGCAGGTGGCAGTGCTAATTGCATAAGGGTTTTGAACGGTTAAAAATTCATATAAGTTTTTGATATTAGTACCTGCATTATATCCGTAAGATTCTTTCTGTCCGTACCCATACGCTATAGCATTAAACCCGGAATCGGCAATAAGATGATGAGGCCCTTTGGTAACCTGAAATACAGCATAAGAAAAAGCAGGATCGCCGGGATGTGTTTTGAAAGACGCTGATGAGTCTCCCCCATCAAGAGTAAAGCTTTTGACAGCCGAAGTTTTGATAATAACATTAATATAGTGAAACTTTATCTGGTAATGAGATGTGGAGTATAAGGTGACATTATCAATAGTTTGTTCCAAAGGGCTTAAATAAATCATTTCAGGATCTCCATAATAATCAAATGAATTACCGCACGGAGCTGTAATATCATCATTAGCAGAAGTAATATATTGCGCTACCATCACAGGCTTATCAGAAACAATATTTTTAGGCGTGTTTGCTGTAATTTCGTAATAAAAATTCCTGTTAAGATTTGTTGCCCGGACACCATCTATAGTAACAACAGTAGCCGGATCACTTACAGCGATTCTGAAATAATTATTAGGAAGGTTTAAAGTAGGAACCGTAAGAAATTTTTTTCCCCACGCGCTTTGCGGAAATACCTGTTGGAATAAATTATCAGAAGAAGTAACTGCATTTTCACAATTGATGGAGACACGACCACTGCCGGAGAAAACAGCAATTCGCTTACAACCCGAGCTTCCCGTACTTACCGATCTAATTCTCGTACCGGTAAGATCAACTCCATCATTTCCATTTGTAGTACCCATTAGGTTGTAAATCTGACCTTTATTTAAGGGGACAGTAAAAGTTACTCCTGCAGGATGAGTAAGGGTGTTGGCTGAGGGGGTAATTTCTACCATTGTATTGTCTTCTGTAGCAATAACAAAAGCCCAGGAGTTTGAAGCATAGGTATTTGCTTTTTGGGTAAAATTCAAAGAGTAATATTCCTGTCCCAGGGTATTAACAGGAAATAATAAAGAAGCCCCGGAATTTGTTGAGCTATATATATGTGCATAAGCAACAATAGGATTGTCGCTCGTTATATGAATTCCGGTGCTGTACAAACTGTCGGCGTATAACCTTGCATCCTGGCTACCGCTTTTTGGTATTGTATCTGATTCTATCACAGTATTGGCTGCAACCTGATAGGTTCTGCTCCACCCTACTCCGGGTATTTCTACTTTTACGGTTGCAGACACATCTGAGGTGAAATATAATACCATGTCCTGGCTATTAGCATTTCCCGTCATCGCCTGGTGATAGCCGTATCCCACCCAAAACTCCTTACCCTTATTAGAAAAGTCCTGTGCTTTGGCAAAAAGACTAATAAAAAGCACTAAATATATAAGTACGAGCCTTTGCAACATAAAGTAAAGTAAAACTTTTTTAATCAGTATTTTAAATAGCACTACATAAAGATAGATGGCCAGGCAATTATGCTGCTTTTACTGATATTAAGAATATCGGGTAATTAAATTGATAGAATTCGGTCCTTCGCACAGTATCAAATCAATGATACTCAAGTTAGGCTGAAAACCTATGCGATCTTCAAAAACCTGAGAATAATAAGGAACTTTATATGCAGGATTTTGAAAAGATTTCGGCAAGATATAGTTGCGGCAGTCTGTTTCTTCTTCATAGTTCCGAATAAAGCTTTCGGTAAATTCTATTATCACATTAATTTTCAACGTTTTACAAATCCAACTTAAGATTTTAATATTAAGAGAAAACAGAAATTCTTCTTCCGAGAATATAAGATCTCTTATATAAGGAGCATAATACCCAAAGAAAGGCGCTTTACTATAAGCTGAAAGTAAGCTGCGCCAGTGCTTTGTTTTCCAGGCTGTTGAATTATCTATTCTTACTTCTGTTATCAGTGACTTTTGTTCACGTCCTCCCAGGACAGGAACGGTGAGGGCTTGAATGCCATTTGCCCCGGAAATGACGTACCGGTTCCTAAAACTCATCTTTTGGAAGCTTTCATATTTTTCTATTTTTATATATTTGTAATCTGTTAACTTCATAATGTATAAAATGCTTGGAAATAACTGACAATCAATAATTAATGACATATTGTCTAAAATTAATAGAATAAACAAAAAGAACAATAACGTTGAAGAAATTTTACAAAAAATAACCTTTATATGATGTTTAATTAATACTAAATTAAATTTTATAATGACATGTAAATTAAACGATTATACTTAATTTCAAAAAACTACAAAATTTAGTAACATTTTTTTATCATCTTACTGCCTTTAAAAATTAATTATCTAAAAGTTTTAGCATCAAATATACCATTTTTTTAGCCTCTTTTTACCCTTTATCAGAAAGTCCTTATTTTGCAGAAAATATTTTGTATGCAGAAAACCCTGCCCTTTCTGTTTTTATTTCTGATGTTGTTCTCTTACTCCTGCAGAAAGCCATTAGCTTTTCAATACAGGGATTTAAAGAATTTTCACCTGCAGGATGTAGGGCTGAATAAATCAAGAGTGTCTATGGATTTTGTTTTTTTCAATCCCAATCCCTTTGCTGTAGATTTGAAAAAAGTAGATTGCGATGTATACCTGGACAGTAACCATGTAGGAAAATTTTTATTAGATACAACCATGCGTATAGCCCAAAATGCAGAATTTACTTTGCCTGCCAGTTTAGATGTAGATATGAAAAATGTTATTAAAAACTCTTTAAGTCTTATAATGAATAATGAAGTGCTGATCGGAGCCCGGGGAACAACACGGGTGGGCAGAGGAGGAATATACCTTACTATTCCTTTCAATTATGAAGGAAAACAGAAACTGAATTTATTTTAGCGTCGTTGCTCTTCTAAGTTTTCTCCTGCTTTATTCATAATCTTATTATTTCAGGAAGATTTATTTTTACAGTTTCACTTAAAAAACTAACTATCCAGGTAAGAAAATTATCGGGTAAATTCATACCCATTAGAATTTTAAATTCTGCCAAACCGAAAGGTGTGGCAGGATTTAACTGGCAAAAACAAAAACCTCCCGATATCATTCGGAAGGTTTCATAAACCTAACATGAAAAAACCCCGGAAAACGATATTAATACTTGTAAAAAAAGAATGCTTAATTAATGAGGATATAATTTAATTATTAAAAATTATGCCGTAATTGGTATTTCTAAACTAATATAAATTAACCTGGTTCTTTAAGACAAAATACCTTTGATAATTAATTTTAAAACAGGTAATTAATCTGCTATTGCAGGCAAAATTGGAATGATAACACAACAGACCATACAACAAATAACCAACAGAATAGATATTGTTGAAATCATCGGAGAGTTTGTCAAGCTAAAAAAACGTGGAGTTAATTACATAGGAAACTGCCCTTTTCATAATGAAAAGTCTCCTTCCTTTACGGTTTCGCCAACTAAGGAGATTTATAAATGTTTCGGCTGCGGAAAAAGCGGTAATGGTATAGGCTTCATAATGGAGCATGAAAAGTATAGTTATGTGGAAGCTTTGAAATGGATTGCTGCCCGGTACAATATAGAAATTGAGGAAATAGAAACGAGCCCGGAAGTAAAACAACAGCAACAAACAGCTGAAAGTCTTTTTGTTTTAAATGCTTTTGCCCAAAAACATTTTACGTCAAACCTCACCGCAACAGAAGAAGGAAAATCTGTCGCCCTTAGTTATCTTAAGCACCGTAACTTCAGAGATGAGGTTATTCAGAAATTTCAATTAGGATATAGTCCCGAGGCAAAAGACGATCTTACCCGCGCACTTATTACCAACCAGTTCAATATTGATTACGCTCAAAAGGCCGGGTTGGTGGTTAGCAGAAATGATACGGTAATGGATAATTATCGTGGTCGCATTATTTTTCCGATACACAATCAAAGCGGCAGGATCATTGGCTTTGGAGCCAGGATTATTAAATCTAACGACAAAGCGCCTAAGTATATTAATACTCCTGAGAATGAAATATATGTAAAGAGCAAAATTCTTTATGGCACTTATTTCGCAAGGCAGGCAATTAATAAATACAATGAGTGTTTGCTGGTAGAAGGATATACAGACGTGATAAGCCTGCACCAGGCAGGAATAGAAAACGTGGTGGCAAGTGGTGGTACTTCGCTAACGGCAGACCAGTTACGATTGATAAGAAAGCACACCAGCAATCTAACCATTATATATGATGGAGATTCTGCGGGCGTAAAAGCTGCCCTGAGAGGCCTGGATATGGCGCTTGAGGAAGGGCTAAATGTAAAGCTGGTTCTTATACCTGACAACGAAGATCCTGATAGTTATGTAAAAAAAACCGGTGCAACATCATTCCGTGAATTTATTAATATCAATAAAAAAGACTTTATTCTTTTTCAACTGGAAGTGATGTTGAAAGATGCCGGCCACGACACAGCAAAACGATCGGCAGCAGTAAACCAGATTGCTGAGACATTAAGCAAATTTTATAAAGCTGAAGACTTTACAAAACAACAAGACTACATAAGACAGTGTGCAGATATTCTTAAAATAGATGAAGGCGGACTTACTAACCTGGTAAATAAGTTTAAGCGCGAAAAAATAACGAAAGAAGAAAACAGGCAATTTCAGGCTACTCCTACTCCACCTGCTGCCGCAAGTGATGCTGCTGAAACCAATGAAACTTCTTTTTTGCTGATCGACGATGAATTTCAGGAGCGGGATTTATTAAGAGCATTACTTGAGCATGGCCTGCTGCATTGGAATGAGGAAAAAACAATGGCAGATTTTATTTTTGAAGAATTAACACATTATCATGTTGAAAATCCTGAATTGGAAAAACTGCTGACGGTTTATAAAGATTATTATTACAAAGGCCTTGAGCCGTCGTCTAAAACGCTTTTATATTACCACGATGCAACTATAAGAAAACTTGTCATAGACCTTAGTGTTCAGAAATATGAATTAAGCCCCAACTGGGATGCTAAAATGGAAGGCATGAATATCAACAACCGCGACATCAGCCGGCAGGACGTGGTAATGAGTCTTAATTATTTTAAGCTTAGAAAAATAAAAAAAATGTTTGATGAAAACCAAAGAGATATTGAAAAGGCCGGCACTTTTGAAGAACAATTGAATTTGATTAAAATACATAAAGTGCTGAAAGATGAAGAACAAAAAATAACAAAGATGTTAGGAACAGTGATTTTTAAATGAATATTAATTTCCCTCCATAAATGCGAAAATATTATTTCACGCAGAAGGCGCGGAAATCGCAGAAAAGTTTTTAGTTAACCAATATTTTAAATTTTATTTTTTTTCCACGTATTCACCGTGTTCCTAGAGAGATTTATATTTAAAAAAAATGCATTCCGGAGAATGCACTTACTTTAAGTTATTTTCATTTAGGACATTACTTTTCCAGTGGGCTTTTTTTGCCTGCCAATAACTTTTCAACAGTAGCTTCCAAACGCCTGTTTTTGGTATCTTTTCTTTTAGCGCCCTCAATCCATTCCACGTATTCTTTCTGATTAGTCTGGGATAGATTCTGAAAAACTTCTTCCGCTTTTTTTTGCGAAGTGAAAATCTTCTCTAATTCTGCCGATGGCACAATAAGATTTTTGTTAAAATCAAAACCACTCACTTCTATTTCCTGCGCTTCCTGTATTTCTTCACCTGCTTTTGGCACTGCTTTCTTAAACTCTAAAGCAGTCCAGACATGATCTAAAGTGACTTCGTAAACACTTTCAAAATCATTCTGAACCAAAACTTCCCAATTGCAATCCCGATTTAAGTCGCTGGCTATTTTACTGGCCGTTTTAGGATAAGCTACCCAAAGTTTTGCCTCTTTGCTCAAATTTGGAATAACATCCTTCAGTATGCAATTTAATTGATTGCCATTGATAGCAAAAACAAGCGCAAAATCAATTTTTCTAATTCTTAAGAGCGGAGTTACGTTTTTTGAATAAGATAATTTTATGAATTGTTTTTCAATAGAGGAAGGAAGGCCCTGGATAAGAAAATTTTTTTGATTTGTAATCTGTAATTTTTCTAACAAATTTAGTTGAAACATGCTTCAATAAGATTTTTTAAGTATCGAATTAAAGCACAAAGGTAGAAAAACTAACTGTAACTTAAAAATAACCAATACAATGTTAACAGTATGCAATTTTAATTGTATAAAAAATAGTTATTTGTTTTGACCCATGGGGCGGTAGTATTTAAGTGCATTAGGCATTTGTTGTTGCAACCTTGCTATCCTGTTTCCTTCAGAGGGGTGTGTACTAAGAAACTCTGGTGGTTTTTGGCCGTTGCTTTGTGCCTGCATTCTTTGCCATAATGGTATGGCTTCTCTTGGGTTATATCCTGCAAGAGCAGCATAAGTCAATCCCAGCTTATCCGCTTCATATTCCTGTTGCCTGCTATAAGGTAAAATACCAAATATATTGCTGGCAAGACCATATGCCTGCATATACAGATTTTGAGTTACGTCAGGCTTATTAGAAAGAGCAACCTGCAGTGCTACACCACCTACTTGTTGAATCAATCCCTGGCTCATACGTTCTTTACCGTGTTCTGCAATAGCATGCGCTACTTCGTGACCAACTACAACTGCTAAAGCTGCTTCGTTTTGTGCTATAGGAAGAAGGCCGCTATAAACAACTATTTTACCTCCAGGCATACACCATGCATTCACCTGGTCGCTTTGTACCAGGTTATATTCCCATTTATAATCCTTTACTTCCGGAGCGATGCCTTGGCCTTTATAAAAATTAGTAACAGCAGAGGCTATCCTGCTGCCTACCCTTTTTACCATTTCGGCATCTTTACTTTGAGAAGGGCTTACTACTTTGTTTTCTGATAAAAATTGCCTGTATTGCGTTACTGCCATTTCCTCCATCTGGCTCTCTGAAACAAGAGATAAAGTATTTCTGCCTGTAACAGCATTTCTTGAACATGCAACTGCAAGCATCATTACCAAAATACTTAATAAGGTTAATTTATTTTTCATATCTTTTTTTGTAGCTAATAAACAATAATGATACCAAGAGAAAAAAGAAGCCTTAAAGTACTTGTGTAACAGAAAGTTAAGAAATAGCATCTGCAAAAATTAAATGATAGCACGCAGATTTTTTAAGATTATTATGATTGATTATGATTCTATCTGTTATGATTCTATCTGGGCTAATCTTAATCATCATAATATCTGCGCGCTATTCTTTTCATTTTATGAAATGCAGATTTTTTAAGATTATTATGATTAGTTATGTTCTATCCGCGTTGATCTTAATCATCATAATAATCTGCGCGCTATCCTTTTTTAACCGCACGCAGATTTTTTTAAGATTATTATGATTAATTATGATTCTATCTGCGCTGATCTTAATCATCATAATAATCTGCTTGCTATCCATTATTCAATAAAATACAAATCCAGTTACTTTTTTCTGAAGTAGAAATATGCTGTAAGCCTTTTTGTACAAAAGCCGAAACAATATCATTTTCATCTTCTCTCAGTAAACCACTGAACAGAAGTTGCCCTCTTTGCTGCAGCCCTGAAACTAAGTTCTCAGCATTTTGCATAATAATATTTTTGTTGATATTTGCAAGAATGATATCAAACTTGTTATTTGAATAAAAACCATCAGCTTTTTCAATCTTTATATTTTTGCAGCCATTTCTTTCTATATTTTCTTTTGAGTTTTCTATGCTCCAGTCATCGTTGTCTATAGCCTGCACATAAGGGCTTCCAAGCTTCTCAGCTAAAACTGCCAAAACTCCGGTACCGGTACCAAAGTCGGCAACCTGCTTCTTTATAAAATCAAGATGCCTCATTTCGCTTATCATGAGATAAGTAGTTGCATGATGGCCGGTTCCGAAACTCATTTTTGGCGTTATAATAATCTCGTGCTCTATATTGAAAAACGGCTTGTGAAATTCTGCCCTTATTGCACAAAAATCATCTATAATTACCGGTTGGAAGTTGCTTTCCCATAATGCATTCCAGTTCTGATCTTTAATGATTTCTTTAGTATAACTAACGCCGTATGCTGCAAGAATATTTTCTAATTGTATAGAATTAAATTTTTTTTCATCAACAAAAGCGGCCAGGGCAGTTTCCTTCTCTTCAAAAGCATCAAAATTTATTACTGATAAGCGTGCAATTAATTCTTCCCGAATGTCGTCATCATTTACAGAAATGGTGATTTGTAAGGTATTGGTCATTCTTGTTTTTACAATGATTAGGTAATTAATTTTATTCAGAGATAAAATTAGAAGCTATTTAAAATATAAGTTTTTATTTTTTAAAATTCCAACAGGAAAAAAACTGGTAAAATTTTAAAAGTTTACTTAAAATTCATTTTTGGGGTTCCGTCATTTGTTGCTATAAAAAAAAGTTAATCGTTACGTTCTTAGGATATTATTGTACATCTCCGCCTTTCTAACAGGCTTTATCAGAAATGGTAAAGAATGAATACATGAAACAAAAATTTGAATGCTGATAACAAAAAAAATATTTGAAAGACGGTTTTTAGCAAAAAATGAGAAAAGCTTAAAAGAAGCACAAAAGATGAACGAAATGCGACGCAACGATGATTCATCATATAACAAATGCCTGTACCAAAAAAAGAGAAAAAATTTATGCTTATAGCGGCTTAAAATGTTAGAAGCAAAAGGAACATTTTTTTACTTCTGCTGCAGCGGTTGTTGTAAAAATATTTCAGGCATAATAATTTTGGCTTTCTTTTTATTTGTAAAAAACATTTATCATACCTGCCATATTCTTTACTTTCGTATTTCTATTTTTATACATTTCGCAGTAGCGGGAATATTGCTATCCGATTGTCAACATGATATTGAAAGATTATTACAAAATATTAGAACTTAGCCCCGGCGCTAATATTGCCGATATAAAAAAATCTTTTCGCAGGCTTGCCTTGCTTTATCATCCTGACCGGAATTTCGGCAGCAACGTGCATGAAGCCAAATTTAAAGAAATAAAGGAGGCATACGAAATATTATCAGACACGAAGCAACGCCAGGAATATAACTCGCGCAGGCGTGAGCAATCGCAATCGCAAACACAATCGCAGACTGAAAAGAAGAAAACGTACCGCCCGCCTAATGCCCGGGACATTATTACTCAAACTGTTGAATTTAGAAAAAAGATAAGCGCGCTCGATCCGGAGCGAATAAATAAACAAGCGGTGTATCATCACATACAGCGGCTGATGGCTATTCAAAATATTTTAATAATTAAGAATGCCAACGACCAGAAAATAAACAACTATTTTATAAATGAAGTACTCAATTGCTGTCAGTTTCTACTTTTTCCACAGGTTGAAAAAATTTGCCTGCAGCTTACAGAACTTGCCGGAACTGATAATGAGATGTACCGCAAAATTTTTCATTTTTCCCGTCGGTCACGCATCCATACTTATTGGAATAAATATAAACTTTTAGCGGCCGTTATTGTTGCTTTTATATTATGCCTGCTGATTTATGTACTAAGCACCTTTTAAAAAATCATTTGTTGTTAAAAGCGCTGCAGTAAAAACACCAGCGGTACTTTTTTATCGACCAAAAAAAATGAATACATTTCTCACTATTGTACGTTATCCAAAGTGGACGGCCTGGGCTGGTTTTCTTTCTATGGCTTATTTCAGGCTTCCGTTGTTTTTTAATAAAAATGCTGCCTTTTTTAAATTGATGGGATGTGGTAAAAACGGCACTTTCGACAAGGTGCCCGATTTGCAGCAATGGGCAATTTTGCTGGTAACAGATAAAAAAGATAATTACCAGTCGTCTTTTGATCATAAAGCAGTTTATGGCAGCTTTATAGCAAACTGGTGGAAATTTTTTGGTTGTTCGAAATGGACTTTGGTTTTGCAGGCAACCGAAGGTCGCGGTACCTGGGATGGCAGGGAAGTATTCGGAACCTTGCCACGAACTTCTGATTATGACGGCCTTATCGCCGTGCTTACCAGGGCTACGATAAGACCAAACCGTCTGCAACACTTCTGGAGACATGTAGACGGAGTTGCCCGTCTTATGTCTTCGTCTGATGGATTGATAACTTCATTAGGTATTGGTGAAGTTCCGTGGATAAAACAGGCAACTTTAAGCATCTGGAAAAACAAAGAGAGCCTGAAAAACTTTGCCTACAAAATGCATGAACATACAGAAGTCATCAGGAAAACGCGCCAGGAAAAATGGTACAGCGAAGACATGTTTGTACGTTTTAAAATCATTGCCTCACACGGTTCTGTCAATGGTATAAATCCGTTGGAGGGAAAATTGTAATTTTGGATTCTTTTATAGTCATGCGTAATTGTGCTAATCATACAAAGGCAGTTTCTTTTGCCATTTTATTGCTCCCGGTAAACTTTTATATACCGCAGTAGCTTTTCCTGTTTATATATATACCTGCTTTTTGTGTTAGTTCAGCAACCTGTACATGTAAAAATTTATATGAAAAATATTAAATTGATTGAAGCTCCTTCGGAAATTGGCGCCGGCACCAGGGGCGCGAGTTTAGGCATAGATGCAATTAAGATTGCCGCACTTGATTTTATGAGTAATTTTTTTGTACATTTTCCTTCAGAAAAAATTCCTGCCGAAAATAATATATTGTTTGAACCCATTGTCTCACCTTATGCCAAACGAATAAAGGGCATTTGTACCATGTACGAAAAAGTAAGCAAAGCAGTGTCAGATACTATTAAAGCTCACTTTTTTCCCGTAGTGCTTAGCGGCGACCACAGCATATCCGGCGCTACTATTGCCGGCATTAAAATGGCTAAGCCCAATTCTAAACTCGGTGTGATATGGATAGATGCGCATGCTGATTTGCATACGCCTTATACAACTCCCTCGGGCAATATGCACGGTATGCCACTGGCAACTGCACTGGCAGAAGACAACAGGGAAAGCGGCGTGCACGAACTGGATAGTGAAACAGAAAAACAGTGGAACTTCCTTAAAACAATTGGAAACATATCCCCGAAAATATTAGCTGAAGACATTGTATTTATTTCCATCCGGGATTACGAACGTGAAGAAAAAGCGGTAATAGAAAAATATGGAATAAAAGTAATTACCACGAGCGAAGTGCGCCGCAAAGGTGTTGAAAATATTGTGCGCTCCGTTATCCGCTACCTTAGCGATTGCACTGATATATATGTCAGCTTCGATGTTGACTGCCTCGACTCTTCTATTTCAAAAGGAACCGGAACACCCGTAAGCAATGGGCTTCGCGAAAGAGAAGCGGAGGACCTGGTAAGTAAATTTATGCAAAACAGGAAAATATGTTGTTTCGAAATAGCCGAAGTAAACCCAACGCTTGACAAAGAAAACCTAATGGCAGAAATTGCTTTTAATATTTTACAAAGGAGCGTGAATGTGTTGATGATGAACTAGAGATCAAGTATTTTTTCAATAGGGCTTACATTCGCCGAACAAAGAACTTTAATAGCATTTGCAGTTTCAGCAATAGCATCTTCTGACGAATTTTATATAAGCCACCTCAAAATTAAATCACTTTTCCCACTTTTTATTATCCGCACCGGCAAGCAAAGCATGTTTTATTTTACTGAAACCGCTCTTAAAAAATGTGTCCGTTGTAAAAATAAGGGATTGAAATTTAAACTTATCCCCGTTCCGGAAATGTTTGAAATCCCTATTGTGAAAGATATGATGCAAAATAAATTCAAAAAAGGAAACATTACTTTTGCCTGCCATGTTTAAAGAATTTTCAAAAACGTTTAAAATTGCTTTGCCACTTATTATCAGCAATGTGTCGCAGGTAGGATTAGGGCTGATAGACAGTGCAATGATTGGTGCAGTCGATTACCGTCAACTGGCGGCGTCATCCCTTGTGCTGAATGTTATTGCCATTCCGCAGATATTGGGAATGGGAATGGCAATTGCAGTGTCGCCTTTGACAGCAATTGCCAACGGACAAAAAGATGCTTTCAAGGCTTCAGGAGTATTATTCAATGGTTTTATACTAACTGCAATAGTAGCAATACTCATTTCTGTAACGCTTGTTTTCTCCAGTCATTTATTGTTTCATTTAGGCCAGGATGAGACGGTGGCCGCATATTCGGTACCTTTCTTTAAGTTACTGTCATGGTCGCTCATACCTATGCTGATGTTTCAGGCTGTAAAACAGTTTTGCGATGGACTTGAATATACAAAAACAGCAATGACTTTGTCGCTGATTTCATTACCCCTGAATGCATTTCTTAACTGGATATTAATTTATGGCAGATTTGGTTTTCCCCGCCTGGAGCTTGCAGGTGCAGGCGCAGGCACGTTAATCACAAGAATAATTATTGCGATAACATTGATAATAATAGTGCTTCGGCACAGACTATTTGGAGAATATATTGCATTAAGAAAAAAAGCATGGAAAATTGACAGAAAGACGTGGAAAGAATTGGTGCATATAGGAGTACCGACCAGCCTTCAATATGGTTTGGAAGTTGCAGCTTTCTCCGTGTCAGGTGTTATGATTGGTTGGTTAGGAGCTGCCTCGCAGGCAGCACACCAGATTGCTTTAAATCTGGCCACTGCCACATTTATGGCTGCCGCCGGTCTGTCGCTGGCTGGTTCCATACGTGTTTCAAATGCGTATGGCAAAAGTGAAAAAATATTAATGAGAAGTATTGGGCTAAGCACTATATCAGGAGGATTGATTTACGGATTAATATGTGGTATATTGTTTATTACTTTCAGAAATACACTTCCGGCGTTATTTACAAATAATGCAGAGGTTGCTGCAGTGTCTTCATCCTTGCTTGTCTTTGCGGCATTATTCCAGGTATCCGATGCTACTCAATCCATCGGTGTCGGTTTGCTGCGGGGTATAAAAGATGTAAAACTTCCTACCGCTTTTGTTGCTGTTGCCTACTGGCTGATTGGTATACCTGTCGGCTATTTTTTATCATTCAAACTAAATATGGGCGCATCCGGTATCTGGCTTGGTTTTGTAACCGGGCTGACAGCTTCCTCCATTCTGCTGAATACACGCTTTTTGAAGAAAAGTAAAGTGGTGATATGAAGCAATATTTAGGATTGAATTCAATCCCCTTGTCATTTTTTCTTAAAAACTGAATTTTAAACAGGAAAACTGAAAAAAATTCAGCCGGAAAAGCTGTGGCATTTCTCTTGATTTACTCTTCCTGAAAAACTTAATTAAAACATCTATATTAAAAAGGAGGAATTATGACACTCACCAGAAAAAACGGGAACTTAAACAATTCTTTCCCAAGCATTTTCGATGACTTTTTAAACAGAGACTTGTTTGATTGGAGCAATTCAAATTATTCTACTTCGGGCACCACGCTTCCTGCAGTAAATGTAAAGGAAACACCGGAAAACTTTATAGTTGAAATGGCAGCTCCGGGAATGAAAAAGGAAGATTTTAAAGTGGAACTGAACAACAACCTTCTGACTATTAGCTCAGAGCAAAAACAGGAAAATGAGCAACAGGAAAGTGACCGGTATACCAGGAGGGAATTCAGCTACCAGTCCTTCCAACGCAGTTTTCAATTATCAAGAGACGCGGTAGACGCAGAGAACATTCAGGCTAAATACGAAAACGGTGTTCTTCATCTTACCATTCCAAAGCGGGAAGAGGTTAAACAAAAACCTTCGAGGCTTATTAATATTTCATAAATTTTTTCTGTAAATGAAAAGGTTGTCAAAAAAAAATGACAACCTTTTTTATTCTGTACGCCTTGAGCCAAAAATAACCCCATGGAACATAACCGTAAAAGTTATACTTGTCCGGGTAACCCTACCAAAGGAAGCAACACATGAAATGAGGTGCCTTCTCCTTCTATAGTTTCGAACCATATTCGTCCGTTTGCTTTTTCTACAATTCCTTTACACATGGCCAGACCGAGGCCGGTACCCGAAGTTTTGGTGGTAAAGTTTGGAGTAAATATTTTTTCCTGCGTTTCTGCCGGTATGCCACAGCCTTCATCAGTTATATTGATAAGCAACTTATTGGCATTAATTTGCTGGTTTATAGCAATTGGAATTATTGGTTCACCATCTGATGCTTCAATTGCATTTTGAAAAAGGTTGGTGAACAACCGGTTTATCTGTGTTCTGTCGGCGCTTATTATGGCAGGCTGGTGAGGGTAATTATAAGTAATTTGCAGGCGGGTATTGGCGCTGTATAGATTAATAAGCGATGCCAATACTTCGTTTACATCAAACCTTTCAACTTTTACATTGCCAATATTTGCGAACTGCGAAAAATCTGAGGCAATTTTCGCAAGTTGGTCTATCTGCTCCACTAGGGTAGCCGACACTTTTTGAGACATCGCTTCCACATTTGGGTTTTTATCCTGTATTGCCCGTTGCAGATATTGTATGCTTAGCTTCATTGGGGTCAAAGGATTTTTAATTTCGTGCGCTACCTGCCTTGCCATCTCCCTCCATGCTCCTTCCCTTTCGCTCTTTGCCAGCGCCTGCGCACTTTCATCAAGCTTTTTTACCATTTTATTGTATTCTTTTATCAGCGCCCCGATTTCGTCATTTGTATTCCAGGCAATTTCTTCGTTGGCCCTGCCCAGGTTTATATCACGCATTTTGCTGGCAATAAGGGTAAAAGAACCAGTGATCCGATTGGTGAGAAGTACAGAGATGGCGCCTGCAATCACGAATATGAAAGCATTTAAATTGATAAGCGTAACCAAAAAATTCGATATCTCCTGCTTGAGCTCTTTCTGCGTATTCAAATAAGGAATATTAAGGTAAGCATAGGGTTCGCCCGCCTCATCTTTTATAGGAATATAAATGCTTAAAAAAGAAAAAAGGCTCACCTTTTCATTTTGTATAACCTCTATATTATTGTTGTAATGAAGCCTGTAAAAAGCTCTGGGCTCCATCATCTGACTTAAAATTTGTTTCTTATACAGGTATGGTTGTGTCGACACTTTCAGGTTGCCGTGAATGTCATAAAAATTAGCGTCTAAACTGTGTATTTCTGAAATTTCTTTTATAGTTGTTTCCAACCAACTATTTCCGCTTGCATCCGTATTTTTTAAGACTTCATCGAAAATAGAATGACCCGCTATTTGATTTTGCACTTCGTTAGCCATAATTTCTATAGCTTTCCCCAGCCTGTCGCGGGTAGTCTGCCTGAACCTGCTGATGTAGAAAGAAATGGTGGCAATGCCTATTACCAGGAAAGAAAATAAGCTTAGAAAAATAATCGCCCCCTGTATCTGGGCGCGAAGATCGAACCTCAGATTATTCTTAATCCTGTTTAGTTTGAATCTATACTCAACTAATAAATGCCCCACCTGGAACAAAACGACGATGAGAAGAAACGACCCAAATAAATAGGCAAATAAAGTAATTGCCTCAAAAAAAACGGAACCACTTTTTACAATAATAACCAGCTTATTGTTACCTGCATTATACCAAAGTGCGCTTTTACCATTATTTTTTTTCTCAAGAAATTCCTGTTTCGGATAATCATCTTTTGGTATACGCGATTTAAAATCGTAATCACCATAGCTATTAATAATTTTACCTTTATTATATACTGCGTAAGCATAGTTGACATTCAGATCTGTTTCCACATTTTCAACCTGTTTAAACAATTCAGGGTATAACGCTTCACTTTTATATTTTTTCAGCTCGGCAACCACAAGGAAATAGCCTTGTACATTTTTCCGGGCATCTCTTATATCCTTTTTATACAAATAGCTGAATTCATTATACTCATTTTCATAATAATATAAATCAGAATTTGAGGTAGGTTTGCTCCGATTTGCAATAATACTGGTAAGCGCACCATACGAAACAGAATCATCGTTGTACAATGGATGATAAAACCTGTCGAAAGTATATAAACGGGTATCGTACTTATTCAGGTACCCGGAAAAATTTTCGTTGATGAGGCTGTCTTTTATTGTTTTATTGGCTATTTCATTTTTAAACCGCTTAAAATTGTCCGATAAAAAATCATTATTAATGTTTGTTATTCCTATGCTCATAAGGGTTTCTGCAGAAGGGTCTGACTGCTCTGCCAACTTTTCTGCTGCCTGTTTACGCTGGGTAAACTCTACATACCTGTTCTGATAAATGATAAGCGCAGAAATACTGACCGCAAAGAAAATAAGCCATATTAAAAAAAAGGAAGACCTGAGAATAGGAATGAAAATATCTTCTTTTCTGAATTCCAGTATGAAAATATAGGCCAGCAGCCACAGCAGAACTATAACATTGCTTAGTGAAGACGGACTGCGAAGTGTTAATGTCAGATAAAATAATCCTGCAGTGGCAATGATGATGTATCGTGCATAATTTGGAACATCGGTACATTTATAAATAAATAATAGTGCAATATGGCTCAAATGAAAAAACGTGAGAATAATAAAACACAGAATAATAAAACTTAAAAGCGAATAAATATTATAAATGCTGAAAAAATTGGTTACATCAAAAGATATCTTTGAGTCGATAATTAGGCTTCTGATAACACCCGCTATAGTGAAAGAAAGAAAAATTAAAAATACCGATAAAATAAAAGTAATTCGCCATCCTTTATTCCCTTTGATTTCGGGTACATTTTTAAAAAAATTTATTGCAACAAATTTTACAAAACTTATTATCCAGAAAAGCAAAATTACATTAATAAGAAGATCTCCTAACGAAGGATGAATTTTATTCGAAGCATAAATAGCCGGATCGAACAAGGGCAAATTCCGGAATTCGAAGGGGAACGGAAAATAATAACTAAGTAAACGCAGTATAAAAACAGGAACTGCCAGAACAAGCAAGCCTTTTATCCAACCTTTTGCACGAACAGTTTCGAGCGCGGCAACATTTATAAAGATCAATACAAAAATGACAGATAAAACACGAAAGGTAAGAGACCATGCACCGGGCGTATTATCCTCAACTCTTTTCTTTTCTCTTAAACCAAATAAAGCCTCGCCGTCTCCGTTTTTCACATAAAACTGTGCGTTTGCCGGTACTATCTCGTATCGCTTTTTTATGTTTGAATTAGCCGGAAATCCCGACTGCAAATAATTGTTTATAAAAAAATAGTTCCAGTAAATTGGAATAAGAGCAGCCGTTACTACTTGTTTATTCTTAAGAAAAAATGTCTTTTTGATAAATTCAAACTGCCCATTACCATATACTGAGAAATATTTCCCGTCGGGCCTTTCAAGGTCTTTGCTTTCCGGAAGCACTTTGTTGTTGTTCCAAAACTTAAGCACCTGTTTTCCTTCATTGTTGGCTGTATAAGCAAACAGGCCGGCATCTTCGCCTGTATATAGCAGCGCGGTCGGCGGCTCTTTGTCATTGATGAGCACCTGGGTGAGAACAGCAGAGTCTTCAGAAAAGATCTCAAATTTCTGCTCCCCGTTTTGCAGAAATAGTTCCAACTGCCGCTGCACTCTTAAAGGAGAAGATGTATAAAACCAATAATTTGAAAAAATAAAAGAAATCAAATAAAGAACTGCAGCTACAACTAACAGGTAACTATGTTTATAAAAAACACTTTTCAGGGTATTTGTCACTGTTTGCTTTTACGTTTAACCTCGTTCCACAATTCATCCATGTCGGCCAGAGACATTTCTGACAGCAATTTTTTCTGTCGTAAAGCCTCTTCTTCCATAGCCATAAAACGGAAAATAAATTTTTTGTTTGTTTTTTCCAAAACGCCTTCGGCATCGATTCGCAAAAACCGTGCATAGTTTATAAGGCTAAAAAGTACGTCACCAAATTCTTCCTCTATATTTTTTTTATTGTTTTCAGCCACAGCTTCCTGCAGTTCACCTATTTCTTCTTCTACTTTTTTCCATACGTCTTCTTTATTTTCCCATTCAAAACCTACCTGTTTTGCCTTTTCCTGTATGCGTGTTGCTTTTACCACCGCAGGCAAAGATTTGGGAACGCCGCTCAATACAGATCTTTTTCCTTCTTCCATTTTTATCTGTTCCCAGTTTTTCTTTACATCTTCATCATCATTCACTTTTACATCCCCATATATGTGCGGATGCCTCCTTATTAGTTTTTCACTTATGCCTTCCATCACCTCTTCGAGTGTAAACTTTTGCTGTTCGGCTCCGATTTTCGCATAAAAAATCAGGTGCAGCAGTATATCTCCCAGCTCTTCTTTTATGCCTTTCCAGTCCTTATCTGTTATCGCGTCTGTAAGCTCATATGTTTCTTCAATCGTCAGGGGTCTCAATGTGTCAATAGTTTGCTTTTTATCCCACGGGCATTTCTCCCTTAAATCATCCATTATCGATACCAGCCTGGTAAAACTCTTTTCTAAAGACATAAACGAAATTTACAAATTAAATACAGAAAAAACTAAAAAAATAACAAACAGCAGCGTCATAACTACTGACGACATTATCAGCAAGAGTAGATATTTTACGATAGTTTTCAAACGACCCTCGTCATAAAAATTCCTCAAAGATTTATATTGATACCAGATGGCATAGATTACGAGTGGAACCGTAAAGGCCTGCAACCAATGAAGATATTTGAAATGCTCTATTTGAGAAATGCCTAAAATAATAAATTGCAATATAAACATTGCACTATACAGATGAACGGCGAAGATGACATGATCTACGTAATACAAACGTTTTCTTCGGATATAAAGCACCTGCAGCAATAAAGCAAACAAAGGCAGCGATACAAAAAGCAATTGTGGAAATGTGTGCCGGAATTTCTCAAAAAGTGTTTTAAGAAACTCATTATCATCATGTTGATATTTCGATTGTAATTGTATAGTTTTTCTTACGGTCATCCGCTCAAGCCAGCTATTCCGGCCCTTTTCGGCTGAAGAATTTTGAACAGAGTCGTATTGAGCAACATCTCTGTACTGTCCGAAAAGCATTGATAATTCCTTTACCTTAAAATAATTCAGATCAGAAAGATGTGTAGTGTCTTTAGCAAGTGTTTGCATGTCCTGCTGTAATAGCTGGACATGGTCTTCCATTTTCTTTCGCGCAAACCCGGAATTCTCTTTATCTTTTATATTTTTTTGTAAATCCCTTACTTTACTTTCTATTTTAGATTTTACTCCTGCATAGGTTGGTTGTTCTGCTTCTTTTTTATCTGTTTCAAATGAAGGAGTTATTATTAAGAAAAAAAAGAGAAAGAAAAAAGCCGAAATAAATACATGCATTCTTATAGGATTAAGGTAGCGCATCCTCCTTCCAACTATATATTCTCCTGGCAAAAGCCCGGGCTTTAAAAGCAAATATTTTAATGTACTGAAAAACTTTCCGTCAAAATGAGTGAGATCGTAGACTAAGTGAGTGGCAATGTGCCAGAAAGATTCCTTAGGTTCAATGTTTTCCTGGCCGCAGAGATGACAATATCTTCCATATACCACGGCACCACAATTTAAGCAATTGTTTTGTTGTCTTAGGCGGGAATGAGACACGTGTTAAAATTTGAATAAAAAATACTTACAAATGTATACTTCAAAGTTTTGATTAACAGCAATGTTTTTTCCTTAACAAATGAGCCGCTATTTTTGACAGTTGCAAATGTTTAGCATGAAAAATATAGTATTAGCTGCCTTCATTATTTTAGCATTTACAAAAGCAAATGCACAATATTATTATTCAGATATTATTGGAACAAAACAAACAAACCAACAATACAAATTGCTTCGCGCTTTTCAATTTACGCGTGTCAATGCGGCCAGCTACGACCAGGACGGGCTTTCGAAAGACTTTCTTTTAGAGCAGGTTATTAAAGATAATGGCCGCAAAATTATTACCCATTCAGCTTCTGCCGGCAATATGGAGTCTTATTTTATAAGCAACTACCAAAATAATAAAGTAAACAAAACCGTAGACAGCAGCAACAACGCCATCAATACTGTTACGTACGAATATGACAACACCGGCAAAGTGATTTTGACAAGCGCTTCAAACAAAGATTTTGATGGAACTTTTACCAGTGATGAACGGCATATATGGAGCTATAATGACAAAGGATTACCGGAAAAAATGCTGAAAATAAAAAACAGGTCAGATACAACTTTGATCACTTTTATTTATGATGAAGATAATCTGGCTGAAGAAAGATGGACCAAAAACAACAGGATAATTGAAACCTATTATTATTACTACAATCCGAAAAAACAGATAACTGATATTGTACGTTATAATCGCAAGGCAAAAGCTATGCTGCCTGATTATATGTTTGAGTATGACGCCCAGGGCCGCATAGCACAGATGACACAAACGCAAAGTGGCACTGCAAATTATCTTGTATGGAGATATACTTACAACGAAAATGGCATGAAAGAAAAGGAAATTGTTTTTAACAAACAAAAAGAAATGCTGGGCCGGATTGAATATAAATACCAGTAATTTTATTTTTTTGGAACGGGCAGCATATCTTTTTTCAGCATAGTTGTGTCACTCACTTGTACCGCAAATCTTTATTGATCTTTTCTTACCTTATACATTCTGTTCTTAAATGACCCTTTTACCACTAAGATAATTTTTTGAAGCATAGAATTATGATTAAGAACTTTATCAAAATTGCCTGTAGAAATGCCATAGGCCGAAAGGCATATGCAGGGATCAGGATTCTGAGATTAGCTCTTGGCGTTGCTGTCTTCCTGCTCATTTTACAATATGTAGCTTTTTGAGTTGAGCTACCTTCTCATCTTTATATCATACCGGTCAGTTTCTCTAAAACGATGTCTATTTCTTCTTTAGTATTGTATTTGCTGAATGAAAAACGAACTGTTACCTGGTCGGCGTTATTATTAATTGCCTGCATAACATGGCTTCCCGCATCGGCGCCGCTGCTGCATGCACTTCCTCCGCTGACGCAAATGTTATTTATATCCATATTATATAAAATCATCTCACTTTTATCCGTTTTAGGAAAATTGACGCTTAAGACAGTATATAAAGAATTATACAAAGGATTTCCATTAAAACTAATTCCCTTTATATTTTTCTGCAATTGTTCAATCATATAAAATTTGATGCTTTTTATATAATTGCTGTCAGCCTCATAATTTGCCGTACCTATCTCGAGGGCTTTGGCAAATCCAACTATTCCATACAGGTTTTCTGTTCCCGGGCGCATATTTCTTTCCTGGCTTCCTCCCTGCAGAAAAGGTGCAATCTTTATATTCTCATTAATAAATAATATACCTGCACCTTTCGGACCATGAAACTTATGCCCGGAACCGGTAATAAAATCAACCGGAGTCTTTCTCAGATCAAACGAAAAATGGCCAACTGTCTGCACAGTATCACTATGAAATACTGCTCCATATTTCTTACATAATTCACCTGTTATATTCAGGTCTGCCATGTTCCCCGTTTCGTTGTTTGCATGCATCAGGGTCACCAAAGATTTTTCTTTACTTTCAGCTAATAGCTGTTCGAGATGCTGCATATCTAAGTCTCCGCCGGCAAGAAGTCTTACATAGCTAACCCACACTTTTCCCTGCTGTTGCAAATATTGAATGGTATGTAAAGTAGCATGATGCTCAATCTCTGAAGAAATGATGTGCTTACATCCAAGGTCTCTCACTGCCGCTGTTATAGCTGTGTTGCTGCTTTCGGTACCGCCGCTGGTAAAAAAAATTTCAGCAGGGTGCGCATTAAGTATTTTAGCTACTGATTTACGTGCATTTTCGATGGCAAGCCGACTTTCACGGCCATAGCTATATATAGAAGATGGATTACCATAATGAGAAGTAAGATAAGGCATCATTGCCTCAAGCACCCTGGGATCGAGGGAGGTAGTGGCTGCATTATCCAGGTAAATACGATCGGGCATTATTATAAAAAAGGTATTCTGAGAGATTTAGTAAAAGGCAAAATAAAGATTTTTGTTTCAAACCGTTTTAAAGCAGTTTTTTGAACCACAGAGGCACGGCGGCAGGGAGATACACAGAGAAGGAAAGGAGTACACTTATCGGAAGAAAAAATAGGCAATTATGATAGCAGTAACGATTCCAATAAGATCAGCCATTAAACCTGCCCATACTGCATGTCTTACTTTTTTGATGCCTGCGCTGCCAAAATAGAGTGCGATTATATAAAAAGTTGCATCTGCGCTTCCCTGGAAAATACTGGATAGCTTACCAACAAAAGAATCGGGGCCATACGCAGGATTGGCAAACACATCCAGCATCAGGGCTCTTGCGCCGCTGCCGCTGAAAGGCTTCATAATAGCCACGGGCAACGAAGGAACAAAATCTGTATTCATGCCGGTTAATTTTAAAACATAAGCAATTGAGTCTGTTATATAACCCAGGGCCCCGCTGTCCCTGAAAACGCGGATAGCGACCAACATGCCAACCAGGTAAGGAATAATTTTTAATACCACTGAAAATCCTTCTTTTGCGCCCTCTATAAACGCATCAAAAACAGGTACTTTTTTTATAGCGCCGGATAAAATGATAGCTACAATAATGGTTAAGAGAATAGCATTTCCGGCGACGTTGCTGAAAAGGTTTCTTTGTTCGTCGCTCATTTGCGACAGCAAATACAATGTGGCGCCTACCAACAGTAACAGGAAAGCTATGGAAGCCAGAAGAACAGCATCCCACTTTACCTTTTGCATAAAACTAACAACGATAATGGAAGCGAGTGTAGTGCAGACGGTTGCCATAACGCAGGGTATAAAAATGCTGGTGGCATCTGTAGATTTTGCAGCAATGCGATACGTTATAATGGACAATGGAATAATGGTTAATCCGCTGGTATGCAGCACCAGGAACATAATTTGCGAGTTGCTTGCTTTTTCTTTATCCTGGTTTAGCGATTGTAAACTTTGCATAGCTTTTAATCCGAAGGGTGTAGCTGCATTATCAAGGCCAAGCAGGTTGGCGCTGAAATTCATTACCATCTCTCCTATTGCGGGATGCCCTTCCGGCACTTCGGGAAACAGTCTTTTCATAAATGGGTTTAACTTTCGCGCCAGCCACCCGATTGCTCCGGCTTTTTCTGCAATGTTCATAATACCAAGAAAAAAAACCATAGTGCCAACCAGCGGAAAGGCAACATCGAGCACAGAAGATTTTGCAGAGTCGAAAATACCATCAACCAGGGTTTTAAAAATGAGTGTATCGCCAAAAAATACACTTTTAATGATTGCAATAATAAAAGCTATTACTATAAAAGCTATCCAGACAATGTTTAAAGCCATGCAACGGTTATTTGTGTGAATATCAGCAAAAAATAGTAATTCAATTACAAGTATCATAAATTCGGTTGTCGCACCTGTTTTTGTCGTGTAGACGACAACGGCTACGAATGAGTGACCGCAATCAATTGGCCTGCTATAAAAAGCAATGGCAGCACAAAAACAAAAAGCGTTTTCTTGATCGTCATAATACTAATGTTTATAAAATTGATTACAATTTGTAAAGGTTGAGGTTTATCTCTTTTAGAAAAGAAAACAACATGATATTGATGAGCGGGCAGAAGGTATTTTAAAGACAACAAATCATACAAAATGATGCGTACGATATAAATTAATTTTGATTTAACGCTGAATAAGAAATTGCTGTGTAAATAATTCTTTTGATGTTTCTGCCTTAATCACGTACAATCCGTTAGGGAGATTTTTCACATCAACCGCAATATTTCCATTAATATTATTCGCGCTCAGCATATACCCGGAGTAAACTCTTCCGGTTATATCTTCTATACTTATTTTTATGTCTGAAGCGACCGTTTTATCTACAGATAAAAAAACCTGTGATCCTTTTACAGGGTTGGGATACAGCGATATCTTTTTACCGGCCGCAGGTGTAATTACCACAATATTTGAATAAGTGTATTTACCATCCATGTCTGTCATCTTTAACCTGTAGTACAGCTTTTTATCACTTTTTACTGCAAGCCGGTCTTTATCAGCATAATTGTAGGTAAGCTGACTATTAGAAATATTTTTTGCAGGAACGCTGCCTATGCTATTAAATTGAACACCATCAAAGGAGCGTTCGATAATGAAATGTTTTACATTCACTTCGCCGGATGTTGCCCAGGTCAGAGAAATATTATCACTATTGCGTTTGCCATTAAAAGACAATAGTTTTAAAGGAAGAATACTTAACAGGCTATCTGTGTTTCTGTCTACATACACATAATATTCTCCGGGCTGCAGTGTTATACTTTCTGCAACTCCGGTAGCGGTTCTGGTTCCTCCTGACAGGTAGTTGTACCATGTTCCTGCATTTTGAAAAGTAACTGTACCGGTAGCCCGCGCTACATCAAAATTGCCGATTACCATTATTTTTAAAGAATCGGAATTTACTTTGAGCCATTTAAATCCACCTCCCAGGCTGTCCGTTACATCATTGGTTACAAAAGTGGGTAAGTAATTTGGGACATTGCGAAGCTTTAACAATTTAGCATATACATCATGCAAAGCTGCACGATTTGGATTAGTAAGGTAGTCCCACCGGATAGGTTTTGGAGAGGTACGGCAATTATTATTTATTGTGCCATCTTCACAGGTATTAATTGAATAATCATAACCCATCTCACCAAATTGCCAAATCATCTTAGGTGCAGGAGTTACAGCCCAGAAAGCTGTTGCCATTTCATTACGCTTCAAACCAACAGAAGTATCCTTTACATTATACGCTCCGCTGCTGTTGCCGTATTGCTCATTCTTGTACATTAATCTTTCTTCATCATGGCTTTCCTGGTAAGTGACCAAACCGGGCTGAATCCAACCCCGTTTTGTATAAATGCCATATTCGAAATTTGAACCATTGTTATCGAGATAACCCATTGTGGCCTGGTTAAAATTATAGTTCAAATTCCCCCAAACCATCATTCCATTATTTGCATAAACAGTTTCTTCGCTATTATCCGCAAACATTTCGAGAATGCAATAACTGCCTGGTGAAACTCGCTGCTGCTGACTATAAATTGTATCCCAGGTATTAACGCGGCTTTGATCATATGCAGCCCATGCACTATCATTACAGTTTCCACCGGCAGCATCGCACGTTCTTTTTTGGGTGAAGCCTTTTGCCAGGTCGAAACGGTAACCATCAATATGATAATCTCTGAGCCAATGAGCTATCACTTTTTGTGTAAAATCTTTAGTAGCAGGGCTTTCATGATTAAACTGATAACCCACATTAAAATCATGTGTGGCGTATTGATTGAACCAGGGACTATTTACCGCAGGAACATTTTTAGCAGCATCAAAATACATCTGCACCATAGGTGAAGAACCAAACGAATGATTTAATACTATATCCATTATCACTGCTATTCCCTGCCGGTGACATTCATCAATAAATTGTTTAAGAGCAGCCTCAGTGCCATAAGCTTTATCCGGAGCGAAATAGAAATTTGGATTATATCCCCAGCTATTGTTGCCTTCAAATTCATTAAAAGGCATTACTTCTATTGCATTTACACCAAGCCTTTTTAAATAAGCAATAGAATCTTTAACTGTCTGCCAGTTTGTGCTGCAACAAAATCCCGTACCAGCATCTCATATATAATAAGATTTCTTTTATCTGGTCTTGCAAAATTAGTAACGTGCCAGTTGTATATCGGTTTCGCTGTTTGCAAAACACTTACAATTCCTGTTGTTTTCCCCGCCGGATAAGACTTCAGATTGGGATAAGTTGCTGCAGGAATATACTTGTCATTATCCGGATCTAAAACTTTCTCCGTCATGTAGTCTGCCACCTTCAGAGAACCGTCTATCAGATATTGATAAGCATATTCAGTACCGGGAGCTAAACCGGTAATTCTAATCCAGTAGCGGCTGCTGTCGGGCGTTCTGTTCATCTGGTACCGGCTGTCTGCCATCCAGTTATTAAAATCTCCCAATACAGTTACACTATTTTTATAAGGAGCAAAGAGAACCAATGTAACAGACGTATCTCCCGCCTCATAATTTATTCCGTCTTTGACACCTGCAGGCAAAGGAGCAACTGTAACAGGAGCGGCAACAAAAAAAGTAATAGTATCGTGTTTGATTTCGCTTGCTGTCGCAGCTTCAGCAATGATAGTTTGTGTACCCGGAGTTGAGATAACTGCAGTTGCGCTGACAGAAGCAGCGTTAGTTGCTGCAGTGCCAATTTGGGTTCCATTCAGATACAATTTCAAAATAGCGTTTTGACTTGACTTTGCAGTTATTGAAATACTCTCACCCACGTTTTTATTTATTGGTTCTGCAACAGGGGTATATTTTGGTTCCCTAAAAGGTTCATCTAATCTTACGTAAAATCCTGCATCATACACGGGTATATGCATATCGCTTCCGTCGGTATTGCGCTGTACTTTGTTACCATCTCCGCTTCTAAATAAAATGGCAATCTTTTGTATTTTTTCAGATGCATCCGTTATTCCAAAAAAAGATCGTAATCCTCCTGTTATTGTATATTTCCATTTATTATTACCAAGGTAGGTGCATTGGGCAGCAGGGTTTGTTGTAGCCCAGGTAAATGGGGTATGTTTCCAATCAGTGGAATTAGCGCTTAAGTTTGTAATAACACCGATGTGAACATATACATCTGAGGTGAGGGCATAATCCTTTAAACCCTGGTTATCCTTTGTTGCGTCAACTGTTATTTCTACCGGGTCAGAAGACTCCCCGATAAAGTCAGGAGACCAGGTGAGAAGCTGAGACTTCGCAGTTATAAGGCATAGTAAAAAGAAAAGGGTAAATGTTATTCTCATATACAGGCTTATCGTTAGAAAAAGAAGTGCAAATTTTACCCAATAATAGCAATTTTTTTATTTTTCAAAAAAAATAATAATTCTTTGCCTGCTTTACACTCATGCTCTTATTCTAAAAAGCTCTCCCAAACCACCTGCCCTTGTCTTTCTCGTATTTTCTTAATACGAATTTTATTGCTGCAGCTATATGATAATGTACTTATACAAATTAGGAAAAGTATTATTTTATTACATGCAGGAATAATTAGCCGGGTCAAAGTTGAATTAGCTATGCGATCGAGTTTGAAAAAAGCAGACATATTATTACAGTTTAATATTGCACAAACAAAGGCAATATAAACGTCAAACTATTTTTTTAGTTTAAAATACAATTAATACTCCTGAAAACATAAAACTTTACCAATCCACTGTCAATACCTACTTTTGCCGCCGATTTTGAATAGTGACCACAGACGACCGACCACCGACCACAGTTTGTCGTCCGTTGTCTGTGGTCTGTCGTCTAAAAAAGAAATAAAAATGGGATTACAAGCAGGCATTGTAGGATTGCCAAATGTGGGAAAATCAACTTTATTTAATGCTTTGAGCAATGCTAAGGCTGTTGCGGCAAACTTTCCTTTTTGTACTATTGAGCCAAATATCGGAGTCATTACTGTCCCCGATGAGCGATTAGTTGTATTGGAAAAATTAGTGCATCCGCAAAAAGTTGTACCAGCCACTGTTGAGATTGTAGACATTGCGGGCCTTGTAAAAGGCGCAAGCAAAGGTGAAGGTTTGGGCAACCAGTTTTTAGGAAACATAAGAAACACCGATGCAATAATACATGTGCTCCGTTGCTTCGAAGATGATAATATTATTCATGTAGACGGCAGTGTAAACCCGGTAAGGGACAAAGAGATTATAGATACCGAACTGCAGTTGAAAGACCTTGACAGTATAGAAAAGAAAATTGCCAAAAATGAAAAAATGGCAAAACAAGGTGACAAAGAACTGCTACGCGGACTCGAACTGCTGAAAGAGCTTAAAGCTTTTTTAGAACAGGGAAAAAATGCACGCGGTTTTGCAGTAAGTGCAGAAGATAAAGAAAAGCACTTTAATGATTTGTTTTTGCTAACTATGAAACCGGTAATTTATGTATGCAACGTAGATGAAAAAAGCGTTGTTAGCGGAAATAAGTTTTCAGCAGCCTTGCAGGAAGCTGTTAAAAACGAAAAGGCAGAAATGCTTTTAATCAGTGCATCAATAGAAAGTGAAATAGCTGTAATGGAGAATTTTGAAGACAGGCAATTGTTTTTAGAAGATATGGGATTGCACGAAAGCGGTGTTGCAAGGCTTATCACCTCTACTTACCGGTTGCTGAACCTTGCCACTTATTTCACTGCAGGGGTGCAGGAAGTAAGAGCGTGGACGATTACCAAAGGAATGCTGGCGCCACAGGCAGCAGGCGTTATCCATACAGATTTTGAAAAGGGCTTTATAAGAGCTGAAGTTATAAAGTACGATGATTTTATAAAATACAAGTCAGAAGCTGCGTGCCGTGATAATGGTAAGCTTGCTGTACAAGGCAAAGATTATGTAGTGGAAGATGGGGATATAATGCATTTCAGGTTTAATGTATAATATTATAAGTAAGAATTTTTTTCCAGGAAAAAGTTACTTATGAATTTCTTTTTTGTAACCGTAGAAACTCTTTGTTCATCTTCGTGTGTCGCTCATTTCTTGTACCTGCAAAAATTCTACTCAGCGAAAGAAATTATATCTTTTCTTTACTTCTGCAAGTAAACATATTAAAAAAGGAATTTTTTGATCTGAGAAGATAATAATATAACTATTCTTGCTTCAGTGTTTCAACAGCTGGTGCTGACGCTACTTTAAATACTTGGCTGCAAACGGTAAAGATCGTTAAGATCAATGATAAGCTTGTTGCAATTATAAAAGGAGCAGCCGGTATTTCGATACGGTAAGCAAAATTATTCAGCCACTGTTGAGATAAAAAATAAGTGATGGGCAAGACAAGAATATTGGCAATAATTGCAAGCTTAACAAAATTTCTATTCACTAATTTCAAAATATCAGTAACAGAAGCGCCAAGAACTTTGCGGATAGCAATTTCTTTGGAACGTTGAACAGTAATTAAGGCCGTTAAAGCGAATAGGCCAATTAGTGCGATAAACAGCGCGCAAACTGTGAAATAGTTGAATATTTTATTCAATCTCTCATAATTATTATATAGGTCATTAAAAGATTGATCTAAAAATTGATAACGTAACGGATAGCCAGGCTCAATATTTTTCCATTTATCCTGAATAGATTGAATAGCAGCGCCTATATTGGGTGTATTTAATTTTACCAAAATAAATGGAGTGAAGGTGCGGGCTTTTATTACAAAAGCCATCGGGCCTATTTTGTTTTCAAAGCCATAAAAATTGAGGTTATCCACAATGCCTATGATCCTTGCAGCTTTTCCGAAAACTTTAATATCATCTGAATTACCAGTTCTCTTAATTCCTATTTGATCTGATAGCTCTCGATTAATGATAATGGTATTTAAAGTGTCTCCCAACATTCCCGAAAAATTTCTGCCACTAATAATGCGTGCCCCCATCAAATTCAAATAACCGGTATCTACGCAAACATACTGTGGACTATATTCTTCTCCGTTTACTGTTATGCGCATTGTCGTTTGCTCTTTGGGCTGTCCAATTGCAGACGCATAGGATATATTTTTAACGCCGGGTATTTTAGAAAATTGATCGTTAATAAAAGGATATTGTAGTTGTGTTTGATATTGTGCAGTACGAAGCACCACTACCTGCTGAGGATTAAATCCCAGATCTTTATTACGTAAAAATTGCACCTGATCAGATATCATTAGTACGCCGGCAATAAAAAAAGATGTAATCATAAACTGCATAATAAGTAACCCATTGCGCACAGTATTTCCCTTCGGGCTATGGATAAAATTTCCCTTTAATACTTTTACCGGTTTAAAATAGAAAATATATAATACAGGGTAAGTACCTGCTGCTATTACTGTCAGGATGAGTAGGGCAAAAATTTCCCACCATATTTTGAGACCTGTGTTCTCAAATAAGTATAAATGAACTGACAAAGCACTGCTAAATGCGGGAAGAGCAAACGCAACAATCAAAAGCGCAATGATAAAAGCGATAAAGCATTTTAATAAAACCTCCAGGTATAGCTGCTGAAGGATACGAATTCCCGAAGACCCGATAAATCTTCTGATGGCTATCTCTTTAGCCCTTACGGGTGCTTCGGCAATATTTAGATTGGTAAAATTGATGGCAGAAACCAAAAGCATAAATGCAGCAAGACAAGCTATTAGCCAAATAGCTGTTTCGTTTCCATTCTTAGAGATTTCTTCTTTTGTATGAGAATGGAGGTAAATATTTGTGAGAGGCTGCAAAAAGATGGTTTTTTTCAGGGAGGATGCAGAGCCCTTATTTTTTGTTTCATTTTCATTGAAATGATGTAAGAATGTTTCAGTATATAATTCAGATAGTTTTTTTTTTAAGGCAGGCACGTCAGCATAAGGATTCAATTTAAAATAGAGATAATGCCAATAATTCCAAAGGTCGGTTGCACCCGCCTGATCAAGCCTTACCGCATCTACAGTAAGGTGGGTGGGAAATCTATCGTTGTCAAAAACCCCTGTTACCACAAAGGGTACAAAGTTTCCCTCTTCTCCTATCATCACAAATTTACCAGTGGGATCAATATCTTTAAATAACTTATAAGCTGTTTGTTTTGACAAAATAATGGCATCAGGCTTAGAAAAAGCATTATGCCTGTTGCCATAAATAAAAGGGAAATTAAATATTTTAAAAAAAGAGGAGTCAGCAAAATATAAATGATCTATATAAACGGTATTGTCATTGACTTTTAGGAGGGGTTGAATTAATGGAGTTTCTTTAAATTTAGTTAGTCCCTCAATTTCAGGGATTTTTTCTTTTATAACATCCGAAATCGCCTGGGGTGTTTTTAAGAACCTGGAGCCATCAGCGTTACTTGTTTCTACCCGGTAAATATTTTTATAATCGGAAAAACCTTTATCATAGTTCCATTCGTGGTTCAGATACAATAAACCAATGATAAATACAGATAGTCCTACAGACAATCCTAAAATGCTTATAAAAGAAGACGTTTTATTTTTCCAAAGATTTCTAAAGCCTATTTTTAGATAGTTTTTTAGCATTATAAATAAGTATAGAAAATATTCATTTAAATCGTTTTACCTCGTATCACAAACATTACAGGATTCTTATCTGTATTATTTTGAATTATAATCTTTTGTTGGAAAAAACCCATAGTGTGTGGATTAACTTTATAGCTGATAAAAATTGAATCATCTGGCAAAATATTCTTTTTTTCAATATCAGCTACTGTACAAGCACAATCTGTAGTAAGATCTCCAATTTTTAATTCAGCATTTCCTGTATTTCGTATAATTATTTTTCCACCATACGGTATACCAGATTTAATATCTCCTACATTTATTATTTGCTTATCAAAATTTAAAACAGGTTTACCTGCTTTTTTTGAGTTGGTATCCTTACAAGAAAAAGGAAGTATTAAACCTATTATTAAAACTATTTGTTTAAAATTCATTTTTTTACTTTAAATCAAAACTTAATAAAAAATAGTTATCATCTATGCTCATCTTTTCTACGAATTTATATAATTCAGGCCATTCATTTTCAAGCCTTTTGTATAATTTGTTGTATTTCTCTTTTAGAAAAATCACCAACTCCGGGGAAACAGCAAAATAACATTTGTTGTCCTTAGAAATTAACAAAGGATAATCAAGTAATTTGAATAACCCATCTTCGATTCCTTTATTTATCCTTAAGATTTTTTTTGATGCTCTATTATAAATACAATAATTAATTCTGTTTTTATAGTTGTAAGAAAACATTAAATATTTATCATTAAAAGTTACTTTATCACCTAAAAATCCAACATTCTTCTTAATTAAAATTTTAGAATTAATAACTTTTGCATGATCTTCTCTTATTTCTTTTAAAGATGAGTTACCAAAATTAATATAATATGTTGCACCTATTTTGTTGTCTTTATTAATTGAGAAAATCGTATCGTTAAATGCATATATCTCACTGCCTGGAAAGAAAAAGGCGATGAAGTTTACTGTGCCTGAAAAAAACATTGCGGACTAATAATTATTTCAGTTTCATTTTTCCCGGATTTTGATAAGTATTCCAAAATACCATCAATTCAATTTCGTTTTTCAAGAGTTTATGTTTGTAAATAAGTGCGACCCTTTTATGAATAAGGGTAAAGCTGATATTAAGATTACTCTTGTTTATAGCACGACCAAGTTTGGGATGGTGAGAAACGGTTTCTATTTTCTTTTGAGTAAGATCAATAAAAGTTTTTATTTCCTTTTCTGTCCACGCTGCTTCAAGGTATTCGATGTTTGAGATGTATGTTTTCAGCGCGCGGGGGTAACCACGTTATCTTACAAACCATCGGCTGTATTTTTTCTTTACTTCTTCATGGGTCATTCCTTCACCTCTTTCCGATTCTTCCAGGGCAGCTTCTACATCTGCTTTTACATCATCCGGCATTTGATCCCACAGTTCTTCTTCAGCATCCACTTCAAGCATAGCGTGAACCATCTTTACACTTTTTCATCAGCATTTTGTATGTATTCAATCACTACTTTTCGTAAATCTTTTACCTCTTCTATAAAACGGTATTTAAAAATAAAGTTATTTATTTTATTTAATTTTTTGCCGCAACACTGATCTTTTAGTTGCTGTTATGTGAGTTTAACCTTTTATTTCAATACCTCTATAGCACGCTATAAAGGTATTGAAATAAAAAGCGGAGAAATTCAACAACTTATAATGCTTAGGAATTAATAATGCTTAGGAATTAAACACTTTATCAATCCGCAATAAAACTTCTTTTTGCAAATGAACATTAATAGCGCCAAGCTCTCTTTTAATTAACGATTTCGGAATGGATACAAGTTTATGAACCCGGATGTCAGAATCTGCAAGTAAACCTGTATCTGCAAATTCTCCGGTATCCTTTTCAACAACAATATCTGTATCCAATACTTCATCAGGTACCTGGCTCGAAATAAAAGCAATAACTACATGATCATAATTGCCAATCGGATTTGAAAGACAGAGTGCGGGTCTGACCTTTGAACGGGTAAAATCATCAAACGGAAAAGGTACCAGTACGATTTTGCTCTTAATCATGCAGAGGTTTTCCGTCGTTAAGCGAATAGATATCTTCCTCTTGGTCCTTTAAAAAATCAAAGGCAGGATTATTCGATACCGACCTTAACCAAAGTTGTTCTTCGGTCATTTCATTATTTTCTGCATACATTATAATTACTTTTACGTCGCCTTCTTTTAAAGGCAACGAGGTATTTATTTGCAGAGTTCCATTACTGTCAACATGACCTAAAGCCTCTACTGCCTGCATCATAGTTTACGGTTTTAATTAATTTAAATTCCTTTATGGTACGCTTTAAAGTGCATATGTAAGCCTTGAGTTGAATATTTGATAAAGCTAAAGTAAAAAGCTTCCTTTTTGTCTTCACGAATCACTTTACCTCAAAGTTACTTAATACTAATCTTTAGCATTTCCTCATTATAGATATTTAATTTGTTTAATTATAAAGGCAATTCATCAGAGGGTTTTGATGGCATATTTATTTCTTCTTCGCTATTCCAATATTGACTTTGATACTATTGATATTGACTTTTACAATGAGTATGTCAAATACTTAATGCATGATTTAAAGTTCAGGTATAGCACAATAGGGGACAATATTAAAAGGTTGAAAACTATTTTAAACGAAGCGACCGAAAGATATGAATTGAAGTTTAGTTCGCTAAATTTACAATCTTTGCTGCGACAATTTGAAATGCACCCTTTGAAAGCAGTATAGACAAGGCGGTCAAAGAGACTTTAGGAATGGACAATAATGATTTTTGAACAATCCTACTTCCATGTTTGATTTAAATCGTTCCTTAAGACTTAAACCAGCGGGTTTGTTGTTATGTTTTAACAGAATGTTGAATATACGACAATTCGATTTTATGTCATCTTTTTCGGATTTTGCCAGGTATTAAAAAACCTCAGAAGTTCAATTTCACCTTTTCTTTTTTTATAGCGATAAATAAGCAATATTCGTTTTACTATAGGCGTTTTTCTAACATGATTTCTTTTATGTGTTATAACTCCTATGTCAGGTTGGAGTTTCAGCAAATTTAATTTTCTTTCAGTTGCAGCAGTAAATTTCTCTATCTCCTTTTGCGTCCACTCTTTCTGTAAATATTCAATATTACTTATATAAGTTTGTGCAGCAAGAGGAGACCAAACTATTTTTTGAACCATTGCGGGTACATTTCTTGCATTTTCTCGTGAGGGATACCTTTTCCCTGGTCTAAATCCTGAATAGCACTATCAATTTCTTCCTTCACATTTTCCGGCAGATCGTCCCACCAATCCGACTGTTGCTGTGTTTCTAACATCGCATATATCATTTTCACTGTTGTATTGTCTGCCTCATCAATGTACTTTTTTACCTGCTTTCTGATTTCCTGAATATCTTTGTTCATAGTAACAAAGTTGTATAATGCTAAATTAAGTTTTTGTTGTCGCAATTAGAATTTTTGTACTCGACAACATTCGCTTATTCATATTTACGATAAAGAACTGAACTTCAAAAGCGAAAGTAAAACAATTATTGTAATGCATTACTGAACTTTTTTAAAGAAGCTTCTGCAAATGTTTGGGTTGAAAATGCAATTCAGATTAAACGTTCTTCAGGTATTGTCCGGGGCAAACAAGATAAAACAGATGCACATAGAACAGTGATGTACGCCTATAAAAATGCAGATACAGTAAGGCTTTGGAAGCCGGCACGTGAAGTAATGGAACAGATTAGAAATCTCACTTCTTTAAGAGACAGGATGGTGCAAACACAGAAAAAACTGCAAACGCCTATAGACGAATTAGAAGCAACAGGAGAAAAGAAAATGGCTGAATTATTAGCAAAATCAATCAGCAAGTCTCTTAAGGCTATTGATGCCGATATTAAAGAAATTGAGTTGAAAATAACTGATCTGA